>Ga0098042_1000686_pt1 | contig 13127 bp, 16 predicted proteins | sample 9_EtaG_FD_75066 | JGI IMG/M metagenome (GOLD analysis project Ga0098042, IMG submission 75066) | Marine viral communities from the Subarctic Pacific Ocean - 9_ETSP_OMZ_AT15188 metaG | ecosystem: Environmental > Aquatic > Marine > Oceanic | place: Pacific Ocean | collected 2015-01-10
ACAAGACCTATACAAACAAAAAAGGTCCTTGGAGTTGAAGTGGGAACAGGAGCATCTGTCTAATGGTAGATACACTCTTGAAATGGTCAGAATTGATGACAAAGTTAAACAAGTCATTACTGAGATCAAGCTGGAAGAAGCAGCAATTGCTCACAGAAAAAATAGCGTTGAAGGCGCTGCTCCACAAGTTTCTGTAGCTACTTAATCAAAAGCTACATCGCTGAAATGCATAAATACCGTAGGCTCTCTTGCACTCTATCAAAAACTAGTATATAAAAAACTTACTATACAAATTAAATATAGAACATAGACCCGTATAGTGGACGGCCTAGAGACTATGTTCGGAAAACTAGGAGGATATAATTATGGCTTCAACTACGTTTAATGGACCGGTAAGGTCCGAAAAAGGTTTCCAAGTAGCAACTAAAAATACTGCTACAGGAGCTTTCACAACTAGAATGAGTTCAGGTATGCCTGACTTAACTGGTTTATCAATTGCAGATGTAGCAACAGCTACTAGTATTACTTTAGCAGATAATACTATTTCTGTAATAAATTACACAGGTGCAGCAGCTGCAACTTGTACTTTGCCTGCAGCAGCGCAAGGTTCAGTAGTAGTTTACTGTCAATCAAAAGACACTACAGGTGGAACAGCTACATTAGTTTTTGATGCAGCAGGTTCTGATGTTTGGGCAACTGGTTCAGTAATTGAATCAAGAGGTTCATCAGAAGTAACTTTTGATACTTCAGCAGCAGGTGAAACTAAATTAACTTTCACACCAGCTAACGCAGCAACAAACTTGTTGACTACTGGTGGACAGATAGCTTTCATTTGTTACGAAAAAGGCACATGGCATATTGCAACAAAACTAGCAGCTGAGACTACTCAGACTACTGGTGCGTTTGTATTTGCAGCGTAATAAATAAATTAACTCGGGGCGCCTGGTAATGCAGGCGCTCTTTAACAGGAGGAAAAAACATGGCAGACACAGTATTAAATACAACTGTATTTGACGGATCAAAAAAACTTATCACTCACTACAATGTGGTTTCTGATAACTCTGGAGGCACAACTAAAATAGTTGATGTTTCTGAATTAGCAAAAAGCCCAGCAGGCAAAAGTTGCCTAACTGTAAGACTTAATAAAGTTAGTTGTAACGTTTCAGTAACTGCACCAGCAGACGCATTACGTATGCAATGGGATGCAACGACAGATGTTGTATTTCAAAGTTTAAATGGTGAAATGGAGTATGATTATTCTGATTTTGGTGGTTTAAAAAACACTAAAGCTAGTGGTTATACTGGAGACGTTAATATAGTATTACCAGCTTGTACAGCAGGGGATACTGGAACAGTTGTTTGTGAGTGGATTAAAGTTTACGAATAGGATTGTAAATGGCTAATACTACTTCGGGAACAGAAACGTTCGACAAAACTTTTTCTATTGATGAAATAATAGAAGAGGCTTTTGAACGTATTGGGTTAAACTCTGTAGCTGGTTATCAAATGAAATCAGCGAGAAGATCTCTTAACATTCTTTTTCAAGAATGGGGTAATAGAGGTATTCATTATTGGGAAATAGATGAACTTGATCTTGATTTAATTGAAGGACAAGCAGAATATAAATTTTTTAGATCAAGTGGAGACGGCACAAGTGCTACGTCTAATCCGAATGGAGTATACGGAATGTCCGATGTCCTTGAAGCACAATTAAGAGCTAATAGAACACAAACAACTCAATCTGATTCACCTATGACAAAAGTAGACAGATCTACTTATGCAGGTTTTTCAAATAAACTTTCTAAAGGTACACCTAATCAATATTGGGTTCAAAGATTTATTGATCATGTTAGTATTAGCATTTACCCTACACCTGATTCTACAAATGCATCTAAAGATATGCATTTTTATTACATAAAAAGAATTGAAGATGTAGGTGCTTATACAAATGCAACAGATGTGCCTTTTAGATTTGTACCTTGTATGACTTCAGGTTTAGCTTTTTATCTTGCACAAAAATATCAACCGCAATTGGTTCAACAAATGAAATTATATTATGAAGATGAATTAGCTAGAGCATTAGCAGAAGATGGTTCAGCTTCAAGTACATTTATTACACCAAAAGCATATTACCCAGGAACTTAATATGGAACAATACAAAGATTATGTTAGAGCAGTTAAAGAAATAGGAGTTCAACCTTTACCTATTGGAGATTTTAAATCTTTATTAGGTGCTATGGATGTAAGCGACATAATTTCTTTAACTATAAAAGCAAGTGGCAATGTAGATAAACCTTTAGGAAATTAATGTCTAAGTACGCAACAGGAAAACATTCAAAAGCTATCTCAGATAGATCAGGATTAGAATTTCCATACAGGGAAATGGTTAGAGAGTGGAACGGTTCTTTTGTTCATTATACAGAATTTGAACCTAAGCAACCACAACTTGAACCTAAACCAATTGGTGGAGATGGAATTGCCTTACTTCAAGTTAGACCAGATAGAACAGAACCTGCTACAACTGTAAGAATTCCTGAAAATGGTTTTGAAACTTATGCTTCAGGTTCTGGAGTTATAAATGTTTTTTCACCTGGTCATGGTTTAACTGATAACACAACGTATAGATTTAGAGGACCACCTACTACTTCTGCAGGAAGTGGTTTTGTTTATTCAAACCCTCAAAGTTTTGATGGTATAGCTGGATCTAATATTGCAAAGTCTACAGGTTATACAATAAGAACAGGGAAATATAAGTCAGACGCAAGAGATGCATCAAGTGATTATATAACTAGTAATTTTTTCTTTTTTACAGTTGATACAAATACTGCTACAACAGGGAATATAAAAGGAGGAGGCTACGGTTGTTCCGTTGGGCCTGTAACAATAGAAGCATGATTAAAAAAATTTTAAATTGGATAAAAGGTTTATTTACACCTAAAAAAGAAATTGAAGAAGTTGTTGAGCTAACAGCTAAACAACAAAAAATTTTAAGAAAACATAAAAAGGAATTAGAATAATGGCTATTATATTACAAGCATTAAGAAAAGCTGGAAGCAAATCAGATAAAATTTTTAAAAATGTTTACAAAGGTGAAAAAGGTAGTCCTTTTCAAAATGTAGATGATTTAGGAAGTCCTCCTTATTTTCGACAAAAAAGAATTAAACCAGGAACAGAGGTTAAAAAAAATAAAGAAATAGGTAAAAAAATTCACGAAGGATTTAAGAAAAAAGACAAAGAAAAAAAAACAAGAGATTTACAAATGGGTGGATCAAAATATTTACGAGGTGGTGGAATTTCACAACGTGGATTAGGTAGAGCATTTATGAAAGGTGGAAGAGTAAAATAATGGCTGGATTAAGTTATAGTGATTTGGTTACAAACATTAGAAATTATACAGAAACAGATTCTAATGTTTTAACAACTGCTATTTTAGAAAACATAATTTTAAACGCTCAATATCGAATAATGAGAGATATACCTATTGATGCAGATAGAGTTCAGCAAACAGGTAATTTAGTTGCAGGACAAGAAACAATAAATGCTCCTGCAGGAGCTTTGTTTATAAGAGGTATACAAGTTTATGATTCTACATCTGCGGTAACAGGAGCCAATGTTTGGTTAGAAAAAAAAGATGTAACCTATTTACAAGAATATGTATCTTCGACGGAGTCTTCAAAAAGAGGCCAACCTAAATATTATGCTATGTTTGGTGGAGCAACAGGTAATACAGATACTACTTCAGGAAGAATGTTTCTCGCTCCAGTTCCCGATACAACATATAAATTTAGAGTACATTATAATAAAATGCCAGCCACTTTAGCTTCAGATAATACAACTAACTATATTAGTCTTAATTTTCCAAATGGGCTATTATATTGCTGTCTTTCTGAAACATATGGATTTTTAAAAGGTCCGATAGATATGTTGACATTATACGAGAATAAATATAAACAAGAGATACAGAAGTTTGCTAATGAGCAAGTTGGTAGAAGACGAAGAGACGACTACACAGACGGAGCAGTCAGAATACCAGTTAAATCAGCAAACCCGTAGGAGATAAATTATGGCAATAACATCGGCAATTTGTACAAGTTTTAAACAAGAAATTTTAGTTGGTACACACAACTTTACGGCAACAAGTGGAAACACTTTTAAAATAGCTTTGTTTACAAGTGATGCATCTTTAGGTGCTTCTACAACAGCTTACGGAACTTCAAACGAAATTACTAATTCATCAGGAACTGCATACACTGCAGGTGGAGCAACTTTAACAAGTGTAACTCCAACAACTTCTGGAACAACTGCAATTTGTGATTTTGCAGATGTTAGTTATACTTCTGCATCTTTTACAGCTAATGGTGCATTAATCTATAATGATTCACAATCTGACAAAGCTGTTGCTGTTATCGCTTTTGGTGGTGACAAAACAGTATCAAGTGGAACTTTTACAATTCAATTTCCAACAGCAGACGCATCTAACGCAATAATCCGTATAGCATAGGAGGGTCATTGTGCCCGACGTAACTTCAGGATGGGGCAGACTCACTTGGGATCAATCTCAATGGGGAGGTTCAACAGTTTTAACTACAGGATTTGGTGCTGAAGATTGGAACAATGGTTCTTGGGGTCAGATTAACGATGAAATAATTTTTCCAACAGGAATATCTGCAACTGTATCTTTAGGAGACGCAGTTGCTTACTCAGCGCAAGGTTGGGGCAGAGATGGTTGGAGCAGTGAGCCATGGGGCGAAAGTTTTGATCCAGTTATTTCAGTAACAGGTTTTGGTCTTACAGCTTCTTTAGGTACTTCAGAAGAATTTAATGAAACAGGTTGGGGAAGATTATCTTGGAACCAAGCAGATTGGGGAGAAGGCGCAGATGAAACTGTATCCTTAACAGGTATTGAGGCAACAGCTTCACCAGGTTCTATAACCATGGGCGTTACATACCTATTAGAAATGATTGGTGCTAATCACTCTATGACAGCTAGCGTAGGCAGTCCTGATATAGATGGTGAAATAGGTGTACCGGTAACAGGAGTATCAGCAACTTTTGCTACACCAACTATGTCTTATGTTGGAACTTTAGTTGGTTGGGGTAGAGATGCTTGGGGAGATAATTCTTGGGGTGAATCTCCTAATCAAGTTATTTCTTTAGTTGGAAGAGAAGCAACAGCAAGTGTTGGAGCGCCTACATTAGAATTTGTATATGAATTATCTGGTCAAGAAGCTACAACAAATGTTGGAAGTGTTAGTTTTGTAATTAGTCCAACAATAAGTTTAGATGGACAATCAGCAACATCTAGTCTAGGAACTTTAGGATTAGCGTTTGGTGTTAGCACTGAACCAGTAACAAATTTATCTGCAACATCTAGTTTAGGTACTTTAGGTTTAGAATTTGGACCAAGTGAAATTACAGGTGTATCTGCAACAATTTCTGTTGGAGAACTTACAACAGGAGCTATTGAATTAATAAATATAACAGGAGTATCTGCAACATCTTCTGTAGGATCTATTTTACCAGCAGATGTAGTAGGTTTAACAGGTGTTTCTGCAACATCTGCTGTAGGATCTATTTCACCAACAGATGTAGTACAAGGCTTAACAACAGTTGAAATTACATCAAGTACAGGAATATTAGGAATACAAGCTTATGCAAATATTGACACTGGTTCAAATACATCGTATACAAGTGTTACAACAGGATCAAATGATACGTATTCTGATGTTGCAACTGGAAGCAATACTTCGTATAGTGATGTTTCAACAGGATCAAATGATACGTATTCTGATGTTGCAACAGGATCAAATACAAGTTATAGTGACGTCGCATAGGAGATAAAAAATTATGGCATCAACATACACACCTCTAGGTATAGAGCTTCAAGCAACTGGTGAAAACGCCGGTACATGGGGAACAAAAACAAATACTAATTTACAAATTATAGAACAAATTTCAGGTGGATATACAACACAAGATATAGCTGGTGGTGCAGATACTACAGCTTTATCCGTTTCTGATGGATCAACTGGTGCAGTTTTATCTCACAGAATGATTGAGTTCACTGGTACAATTACTGGAAACCAAGTTGTAACAATTCCTTTAGATGTACAAACATTTTATTTTTTAAGAAATTCAACATCAGGTTCTTACACAGTTCAATTTAAATATGCTTCAGGAAGTGGTGATTCATTTACTTTTGCTGCAGGTGATAAAGGGGATGCTCTTGTATTCGCTACTGGAAACGATGGAACTAACCCAGATATAGATACTTTACCTGCTGGAAATGTAACACTTACAGGAACACAAACTTTAACAAACAAAACTTTAACATCACCTAAAATAGGAACTTCTATTTTAGATACAAATGGAAATGAATTAGCTTTACTTACAGCTACAAGTTCTGCAGTAAATGAATTTACAATCGCAAATGCTGCAACAGGTGCAGGACCAACTCTTTCATCTACAGGTGGTGATACAAATATTGATATTAATATAACTCCAAAAGGAACTGGAGATGTAGTCCTTGCAGGTGATACAGTAAAAGTTGGAGATTCTGGAGCAGCAGCTACATTAACTTCAAACGGAGCAGGTGCACTTACAGTAACAACAGGTGGGGCTGCAGACTTAGTAATGAGCACTAACTCTGGAACTAACTCAGGTACAATTACTATAACAGACGCTGCAGATGGAGATATAACTATAGCTCCTAATGGAACTGGAGTTGCTAAAGCAGTAGATGCTGCAGATGCTACAGGTGCAATTAAAATTGCAGGAAAAGAAACTATATGGATTCCAGCAGTTGCAATGTATCCAAATTCTACAAATGGTGCAGAAGCAAATCAAGTAGAGTTATCTAATGGTCCTGAAATAAAAGTTTTAGATTTTGACAAAAGTACTGATGAGTTTGCACAGTTTGCTGTTGCATTTCCTAAATCATGGAATGCAGGAACAGTAACTTTTCAAGCTTTTTTTACAGCAACATCAACTGATACAGGAACTACTGCATGGGGAGTATCTGCAGTAGCATTAGCAGATAGTGGAGATTTAAATACAGCATTTGGAACACAAGTTGTTGCAACAGCAAAAGCACACAGTGGAACATCTAATGATTTAGATGTTGCAGCCGAAAGCGGAGCAGTAACAATAGCAGGTTCTCCTAGTGCAAATGAATATTGTTTTTTTCAAGTATCAAGAGACGTATCGGCAGATGATTTAAATGCTGATGCAAGATTACTTGGAATTAAATTATTCTTTACTACGAATGCTGCTAACGACGCATAAGGAGTAAAATATGAGAGATCATAAAATACAAATTCTTCAAAACCTTGAAGGTAAAAATTCAAAAAAAAATAAATCAAAAGGTAAATCTTTTGGTTATCAAATTTTAGGATTTGGTTCTGGTGGAGGAGCTTCTGCTTACGATATAGCTTTTTTAATTGTCGCTGGAGGTGGCGGTGGTGGTTCTACTAGAAATTCAGGAGGAGGAGCTGGCGCCGGAGGCGGAGGCGGCGGCGGAGCTATGACTAAAACATCAGCTCAAACAGTAAATGCAGGAAATGCAATTACAGTTACAGTAGGAGATGGTGCACCAGGAAGACCTACCCCTTTTGTTGTAGAAAAAGTTTTAGGTGGAACTTCATCTCTTGCATCTGCTGACTTTACCACAGTATCAATGACAGGTGGTGGATCAGCCGGTTCTCACAATGAAAGCGGTGCCCCAAGTAGTGATGCTTTAGATGGTGGAGGATCTGCAGGAGGAGCTGGATCTGGAGGTGCAGGCTCTACAGGTGGAGATGCCGGATCTGATGGTGGAAATGATGGAGGAAATTCAGTATCTACTTCATACGCAACTGGAGGTGGTGGTGGAGAAGGTGCCGTTGGAGCAAATGGTTCACCGTCTCCTTCTAGTGCACAATGTGGAGCTGGTGGAAATGGTTCAGCAGATTCAATAACAGGTTCAAGTGTAACATACGCTGGAGGTGGCGGTGGAGGTAGAAATTCCGCACCATTTAGAAGTATGGTAGCAGGCGCTGGAGGTTCAGGCGGCGGAGGCGACGGTCAAAATGGTTCTGGATCTGGGGGAGTAGGAGGAGCAGGAACAGCTAATACTGGAGGTGGCGGCGGAGGAGCCGGAACAGATTCTAATAATCCAACAAGTCACGTTGGAGGAGCTGGTGGAAAAGGTGTTGTTATTTTAAGTGTGCCAACTGCAAACTATTCTAGTACAGTAACAGGTTCACCTACAGTCACAACGTCAGGTGCAAATACAATTTTAACGTTCACATCTTCAGGGAGTTACACAGCATAATGGCTTGTTTTGCAAAAATAAATGATAGTAATGTTGTAACACAAGTTGAGTCTGTACATGATTCTGTTTTATTAGATGAAAATAATGTTGAACAAGAGTCTAAAGGAATTGAATTTTTAAGAAATTTATACAAAGAACCTAATGCAAATTGGAAACAAGGATCTTATAGAACTTACAATGGAGAGCATTATACTTTAGATGAAAATAATTTTATGACTTTAAGTGCAGATCAAAGTAAAGCTTTTAGATTACATCATCCTGGAATAGGTTATACTTGGGATGAAGCTTTACAAGGATTTTTACCACCAAAACCTTATCCTTCATGGACATTATACACAGGACCAAAAACGGCAGCTAAACTTCGTTATGAGTGGGAGCCCCCTATAGCACAACCTACAATACACTATTCAGATGATCACATACCTTACTATGTAAATTGGGATGAAGAAAATCAAAAATGGACTGCTCACCTTGGACAAAATACTAGTGTTTTGTATGATTGGAACGCAAACACTTCTAGTTGGGACGCTCAATAAATTTGAATTTTACATACTATGTGATATAGTATAATTAAATTTATGAAAGAAATACAAGCAAATATATCTGGAATTTTTCCTATTCCTATTTATATAACTAATTTAGGTAGAAAATTTACAAAACAAGAAATTAATTTTTTTATAAAAACGGCTAGACCTAATGAAGGTAATACAACTAGTATAGATAGTTATGTTTTAGATAAGAAACCTTTTTCTAAATTAAAAAAATATATATTAAAAAATTTAGATAATTATTTTAAAAAAATAATTGATCCTTTAGAAAATATAAAACCTTATATAACTCAATCATGGATTAATTATACAAAACCTAATCAGTATCATCACCAACATAGACATTCTAATAGTCTTGTTTCTGGAGTATTATATTTAGACGTAGATGTTAACTATGACAAAATTTTCTTTGTAAATGATACACATGATTCAATTTTAATACAGTCCAAAAATTTTAATGTATTTAATTCTAAAAATTGGTTTTTCCCTGTAAAAACTGGAGAACTTATATTATTTCCATCAGATACTAAACATTATGTAGAAAATAAAAAAGGAGAAAACACTAGAATTAGCTTGTCTTTTAATACTTTTGTTAAAGGTAAACTTGGTAAGGAAAATGATTTAACAAAATTAATATTAAAATGAAAAAAATATATTTTATTTCAGGTTTTCCAAGAGCAGGTAATACTGTTTTATCTTCAATATTAAATCAAAATAAAAAAATAAAAACTACAGCTCATTCAATTTTACCAGATGTTGTTTATAAATTACACAGATTAAAAGAATTAAATATTTATAAAAATTTTCCTGATCAAAATTCTTTTGATAATTTAATAGAAAATACTTTTACAAGTTATTACAAAGATTGGGATTGTGAATATATTATAGAAAGAGGAGATTGGATTACTCCTTATAATTTAAAATTATTAAAAAAATATTTTAAAAATAATGAAATTAAAATTGTTATTTTAGTTAGAGACATATTAGATATTATTGGATCTTATTTAAACTTATCAACTAGAAATCCTTTATTTTATATTAACAGAATGTATGAACAAAAAGATAAACAAGAATTAATTTTTGAAAGCATTGAAGAAAAAGCAGATATAATAATGGAAAAAAATAGTTATGTTCACACTGTTTTATATTCAATTAAACACTTGTTAAAAAGTGATTTTAAAAATTATATATTTGTAGAATACAATGATTTAATATCTGACCCTAAAAAAACATTAGATAGAATATATAACTTTTATGATATTAAAAATTACAATCATGATTTTAATAACATTAAACAATTTGAAGTAAATGGTGTAAAATATAATGACGATTTTGTTGGTGCAAATATGCATACTTTAACAGAGGGTAAAATAAAAAGAAATTTGTACCAAGTTAAAGTTCCTAAAAGAGTAGTTAGTAAATATAGTAATTTAGAATTTTGGAAAAATGGATAAAAATTTACCAAGATACGTTATTAAATTTGAAAAGTTTTTAGATGAAAAATTTTGTAATGATACAATTAAACAGTTTAAAAAGATTACTTGGAAAGATCATTTATTTTATAACAATAGAGTAGATAAAAGAACAAAAAGATCAGGAAAACAAGAGTTAGAAATAACTAATGAAGAAGTACCTAATAAAAAAATAATAATGAATAAACTACATTCTGCAATAGGTCAGTATATGAATAATTTAAATTTTAAATGGTTTAATGAATGGGCTGGGTACTCTAATATTAGATTTAACAAATATACAAAAACAAAAAAAATGGCCAGACATTGTGATCATATTCATAGTTTATTTGATGGCACAAGAAAAGGAGTACCTGTATTAAGTTGTCTAGGTATTTTAAATGATAATTATACTGGTGGAGAATTTATTATGTTTGACGATACTGAAATTAAATTAAAAAAAGGAGAATTGTTAATATTTCCTTCTAATTTTCTTTATCCACATAAAGTTGAACCCGTTACAAAAGGCACAAGATATTCTTACATATCTTGGGTCTATTAGATAAATAGAAGGTTTGAATTTAGTAATAATTTGATATAATACCCAATAGATAGGTTTTATATGTTACAAAAAATTGGATTCCAACCAGGTATTAATAAACAACTTTCCGAAACTGGCGCTGAAGGACAGTGGGTAGATTGTGATAATACTAGATTTAGGTATGGTGCACCTGAAAAAATTGGTGGCTGGAATCAATTAGGTAATACAAATCAAAATGAATTAACTGGTGCAGGACGTGGTCTACATCATTTTATTAATAGTTTATCTAGAAAATATGCAATTGTAGGAACAAACAGAATTTTATATGCTTTTTCTGGAGGTATATTTTATGACATACATCCTATTGAATCAACTACAACTCTTACAAATGCGTTTAGTACAACTAACGGATCACCGACCGTAACTATAACTTTTTCAACTGCTCATAATATGACTCCAGGAGATATTCTTCTTATGGATAATTTTACAGCAATTACAAATTCTAACTACAGTGCATCAGATTTTGATGACAAAAAATTTATGGTAACTACAACACCAACTAATACAACATTAACTATTACAATGTCTTCAAATGAGTCTGGATCAGGAGCAACTACTTCTGGCGGTATTAGAATACAAAAATATTATACAGTTGGTCCAGCTGTTCAAGCAAAAGGTTTTGGTTATGGACTAGGTTCTTGGGGTGGAGAAGATGGCTCTGCTAATACAACAACTTTAAATGGTGCACTTGGAGATAACTCAGCTGGAACTGGTGGATCAGGAACTTCTGTTACATTAACAAGCACTGCAAACTTTCCAAGTTCAGGTACAAATTTTATTTTAGTAGGCACAGAAGAAATATCTTATACAGGTATTTCTGGAAATGATTTAACAGGTATTACAAGAGCAGTTAGAGGAACAACTAGAGCAGCTCACAGCGATGGAGCAACTGTTACAAATACAAGTGAATATGTTGCATGGGGAGAAGCTGCATCAGGTGACTTAGTATTAGAACCTGGTATGTGGTCATTAGATAATTTTGGTGACAAAGCTATTTGTTTAATTCACGATGGTGCATGCTTTGAATGGGATTCAAGTTTATCAAATGCAACATCAACAAGAGCAACAATTATATCTGGTGCGCCAACAGCATCAAGACATATGTTAGTATCAACACCTGATAGACACTTAGTATTTTTTGGAACAGAAACAACTATAGGAACGCCCTCAACACAAGACGATATGTTTATAAGATTCTCGGACCAAGAAGATATAAACACTTATATTCCAACAGCAACCAATACAGCTGGTACACAGAGACTGGCCGACGGATCACAGATCATGGGAGCAATAAGAGGTAGAGATGCAATTTATGTTTGGACAGATACTGCATTATTCACTCAACGTTTTGTTGGTCAACCATTTACTTTTGCATTTGCACAAGTTGGAACTAACTGTGGATTAGCTGGACAAAATGCGTGTGTTGAAGTTGATGGTGCTGCATATTGGATGTCAGAGAATGGTTTCTTTAGATATGCTGGTAGACTAGAATCATTACCGTGTTTAGTAGAAGATTTTGTTTATGATAACATAAATTTAGATTCTGGAAATCAAATGATATCAGCTGGATTAAATAATTTATTTGGTGAAGTTATTTGGTTTTATCCAGAAACAGGATCATCTGTTGTAAATAGAATGGTTGCATATAATTATTTTGATTCATCACCACAAAGACCTGTATGGACAGTTGGTTCTTTGTCTAGAACTATGTGGAAAGATTCTGCAGTATTTGGTTTACCTCATGCAACTGAATATGATCCAGATACAGATACATCATTTGACGTTGTTGGTAACACAGAAGGTAGAACAAGTTACTATGAACACGAAACAGGGACCGATCAAAATAAAAACGGTACAATAACTGCAATCACTGCTAACATATCTTCTGGAGATTTTGATATTACTCAACAAAGATCAGCTCAAGGAACACAGACAGGTGTTGCAACATTTAGAGGAGATGGTGAATATTTAATGAAGATAAGAAGATTTGTACCTGATTTTATAAGTCAAACAGGAACAACAAGAATTACATTACAATTAAAAAATTATCCTAACAGTACACAAGCTAGTTCTTCTCTTGGTCCTTTTGATATTACAACATCAACTACTAAGGTAGATACTCGTGCAAGAGCTAGAGCAATTGCTTTAAAAATAGAAAATACAGGTGCTTCTCAAAGTTGGAAGTTAGGTACATTTAGATTAGATACACAACCAGA
>Ga0098042_1000687_pt1 | contig 13092 bp, 15 predicted proteins | sample 9_EtaG_FD_75066 | JGI IMG/M metagenome (GOLD analysis project Ga0098042, IMG submission 75066) | Marine viral communities from the Subarctic Pacific Ocean - 9_ETSP_OMZ_AT15188 metaG | ecosystem: Environmental > Aquatic > Marine > Oceanic | place: Pacific Ocean | collected 2015-01-10
ACGTCAGGCTCAAACAGCATCAAATCAATTAACTAAAAGTGTTGGCGGTTTAGGTCGTGCATTTGGATTATTAACTGGTGGACTATTAGTAGCAGGTGCTGTAAGAAATTATTTTAAAGGTTTTAATGAAGCTGAGAGAGCAAGAACAGCGGTAAAAACTTTAGGGGTTGATGTTGAAAATTTATCAAATAGACTTTTACTTTTAAGCACTAGTTTAGAGGGCGCATTTTCTCAAACAGAACTATTAGCAGCTAGTTATGACGTAGCTTCTGCTGGTTTTACAGATGCTGCAGACGCTGCACAGGTTTTAGAGGCTTCAGCTTTGGGTGCTGTTGGTGGAATGTCTGAGCTAGGTACAGTTTCTGATGCGGTTACAAGTGTTTTAAATGCCTTTGGACTTGAATCTGATAAGGCAGCAAAAATAGTAGATGGATTTATACAAACTCAGAATGATGGTAAAATTATTGTTGACCAATACGCTAGACAAATAGGTAGAATCGCACCTACAGCAAGTGCAGCGGGTATAAGTATTGATGAATTAAATGCTGCTATAGCTACAATTACAGCGCAAGGTGTACCAGTAGAACAGACATTTACAGGATTAAACCAAGCAATCGTATCAATATTAAAACCTACAGGAGAAGCAGAGAAGATAGCTAAAAAATTAGGAATATCATTTAATGCAGCAGCATTAGAATCAAAAGGTTTTGAAGGGATATTGTCAGAAATTGCTGGCAGTGGTGCGACAACAGACCAATTAGCGAAACTTTTTGGAAGTGTTGAAGCTATGAAAGCTGTATTCCCATTAATCAATGATGACCTTGTAAAATTTAATCAAAATTTATTGAATCAGGCTAATTCATCTGGTACTGCACTAAAAGCAACAGAGGAGTTTCAAGGTACACTTTCATTCCAGTTCAGCCAAATAGTCAAAAATGTAGGTAATCTTGCAAGAAGTTTGGACGAAGTTTTAGGGCCAGCATTTAAAGGGATTTTAGGTACGGTTAATGATATTGTTTCTAAAATGAATGAAGCGGTAGCACTTATGCGAGTGTTTCCAGCATATCAAGAATTAGGAAAAGCAGGGTCAGACATAACTTTTGGTATGGAAAGCAAAGGCATGGAAAGACTTATTGCTGGCGTTGGCATGGCTGAAACTTCTTTGGCTGGTGCTACAAATTTACAAGATTTAGAAGCTGTCTCAACCCTGATTAACAAAATTAGGAATCAAGCAACCCGAGTAAATTCAAAAAGACAGGAAGATAATTTGATAGAACTTTTAAACGCAATCGACACAATAAGAGAAAATATAAAACTAAGGGAGCTTGAAATTATAGAGGCACAAGCAAAAGAGTCATCTAACAATGATGAAATTAATAACCAAATAAAAACTAAATCAAGTTTATTAGATGAAATTTTTGCTAAAAATTCTGCTCAATTCGATCAAGTAACAGCACTAACTAAGTTATATACTGATATGTCGATGTCAATACGATCTGGTTTAGTTGACGCGATTGAAGGCGCAATAAATGGTACTAGGACTCTAGGAGAAGTCGCTACAGCAGTCTTTGGACAGATTCAGAGGTCTTTGATTCAATATGGAGTTAATGCATTTCTGGGGAGCTTGGGAGGAGGTATTGGTAGTTTCTTTGGGCTAAGTGGTGGTAGAGCCAATGGTGGTGCAGTAATGAAAGGTTCTTCTTATATGGTCGGTGAACGTGGACCCGAGATATTTACACCATCTTCTAGCGGTAGCATTTCTACAGGTGGTGGTACTAATATAGTTGTTAATGTAGATGCTTCAGGTTCTAATGTGGAAGGAGATGAAGATAATGGTAGAGAGCTTGGACGTCTTATTTCTGCTGCTGTACAATCTGAGATATTACAACAACAAAGACCCGGAGGATTACTTGCATAATGGCTACATTTCCTTCAATAAATCCTACTTACGGAACCTCTAAAAGGTCTGCACCAAACGTAAAAACGATAAGGTTTGCAGATGGTTACGAGCATAGATTAATGCTAGGGTTGAGTGCTAATCAGAATCCAAAAGTATATTCTTTAAAATTTGAAGTCTCTGAAACAGATGCAGATACTATAGAAACTTTTTTAGATGCGAGGGCAGCAGACCAAGCAAGTTTTACTTTTACACCACCTAATGAATCTAGCTCGTCACAATTTGTTTGTGAAACGTGGTCAAAACAAGTCAGATATTTAAACAGAGCTACTATTAATGCAACTTTTAGACAAGTATTTGAACCAGCTTCATGACTGTTAATCAAAAGATATTTACAGATTTACAATTATCAAATCCTTCTGCGATTATCGAGCTTTTTACTTTGCAATTAATAACAGCAATTCATGGAAACAATACGCTATACAGATTTCATTCAGGTAGTAATTTAAATCTTAATGGAGAGGTGGTATGGAAAGGCAATAGTTATATTAGATTTCCGATAGAGGTTAGTGGGTTTGGTTTTCAAAAAGGTCAGTTACCAAGACCTAAAGCCATAATGAGTAATAAGAATGGGTTTATGTCTGCAATATTATTAGACGTAAATGAAACTACGACAGGAAACGATTTAACTGGTGCAGTTCTTACAAGGTTATCTACGCAAGCTAAGTTTTTAGACGCTGTTAACTTTGCTGATGGTCAGAACGCAGACGCAGACCCTAACGCAGAATACCCTGAAGAAATTTATTCTATTGATAGAAAATCAGCAGAAAATAGAGAAGTAGTAGAGTTTGAACTAGCAGCCCCAACAGATTTAGCTGGTGTTAGTATTCCTCAAAGACAATGCACCCGCGCAACATTTCCTAGTATTGGAACTTTTGCATAATGGATTGGAAACAAAAAGCACTTGAACACGCAAAAAAAGAAGACCCTAAAGAGTCTGTTGGATTATTACTGAATATAAAAGGTAAAGAAAGATATTTTGCTTGTAGAAATCTGTCTATGACTCAACATCAATGTTTTATTTTAGACCCAGAAGATTATGTTAAAGCTGATTCTCTTGGGGAAATAACAGCAGTAATACACAGCCACCCTGTCACACCAGCAGTACCAAGTCAGGCAGATAAAGTTAGCTGTGAAGATAGTGGTTTGATTTGGCATATAGTAAACCCAAAGACAGAGCAATGGGGATATTGCGAGCCGTCAGGATATAAACCGCCATTGATAGGTAGACAATGGGTTTGGGGTCTTACAGACTGTTGGAGTTTAGTTAGAGATTGGTATAAAGAAGAAAAGAATATTGAACTTAGAGATTGGGATAGACCATTAACACCACAAGAATTTAATGAAAACCCAATGTTTGAAAAATGTGCATGGCGTACAGGTTTCAGAGAATTAAGACCTGATGAGCCTTTACAAGATGGAGATTTGTTATTCATGTCGATAATGTACCCGACCTTAAACCATGTGGCATTATTTTTTCAAGGCGATGTCATACACCATTTAACAGATAGACTAAGTTGTAGAGAGCCTTATTCAGAATGGCTGTTAAAATGTACTGGAAAGAGGTTGCGCTATGCTGAGAAAAGTTAAGCTACATGGCAAACTGGCAGATTTTGTAGGCCATAAAGAATTCGAAGTTGAAGTGAGAGATATTTCACAAGCTGTAAGTTTTTTAATACACAATTTTCCTAAATTAGAGGCATACATGAGTCCTCAATATTATCAAGTCAAAGTAGGTAATTATGAAGTCGGAGAAAAAGAATTAGACTATCCTATTGGCAAACAAGATATTCATTTTATTCCTGTTATTTCTGGTGCTGGTCGTGGCTTAGGAAAAATCTTGTTAGGCGCTGCCCTCATTGGAGTTAGCTTGATGCTTCCGGGTGGGGGTATGTTTGGTAGCTCAGTTTTTGGTGCATTTGGTGGACCAGTAGCTAACGCAGGTTTTCTTACAGGTGTTGGTACATTCACTAGCGCAATAGGTGCATCTTTGTTATTAGGTGGTGTAAGCGATATGCTTTTTCCAGTTCCTGAAATACCTAAATTTGAATCATCACAAGACCCAAAATTATCATTTAGTTTTGCAGGGCTGCAGAATACCTCGAGGGCTGGTACTCCTGTCCCGATTGTATATGGCGAGGTAATGACAGGCTCAGTTGTGATTAGTGCTGCAATCGACACGAATCAGGTATCAGCATGACAAAAAAAAATAAAACTATTCGAGGTGCAGGAGGAGGAGGTAATAGAACACCACCACCACCATATAAAGCACCTGACACTCTTCACAGTAGGTCTTTTGCTACAGTTCAAGATTTAGTATCAGAAGGCGAAATAGAAGGTTTTGCGACTCCTTCAAAAGCTGGAATAACAGATAGAACCTCAACCGCTTATGCGAATGCAAGCCTCAAAGACGTATTTTTAGATGACACTCCTGTTTTAAGTAGTCAAGCTGACAATTCCAATCCAGATAGTAATGATTTTAATTTTAAAGATGTTATTTTTAATAGTAAATTTGGTACGGCTGACCAAACTGCATTATCTGGAATACCCGCAGAAAGTAGATCTCCTACTGGTGTCGGTGTTACTGTAACTGTTGCTTCTCCTGTAACAAGACAAATTACAAATACAGATGTTGACGCTGTTGTTGTTACTTTAACTTGGCCACAAATACAAGTTCTTGAAAATGATGGAGACATAAGAGGAGACACAGTAGATTACAAAATACAAATTCAATACAATAGCGGTGGTTACAGCGACATTATTACAGACTCTGTTAGCGGAAGAACTGCAGACGCATACGCTAGAGATCATAGGATTACTCTAACTGGTGCATTTCCTGTAGATGTTCGGGTAGTAAGAGTCACTGCAGACAGTACAGATACACAAAGAATTAATAGTTTTGAATTTACCAGTTATCAAGAAGTTATTGACAATAATTCTACTTACCCAAACAGTGCTTATTTTGGATTAAGAATCGATAGTAAGCAGTTTAATAGAATACCTCAGAGAACGTATAGATTAAGAGGAATCAAAGTACGCATACCAGCAGCTAACGGAGGTTTGACACCAACAGTAGATGCAGCAACTGGTCGTATTATTTATCCTGATAATTACGTTTTTAATGGAGTTATGGGCGCAGCTGTTTATACAAACTGTCCAGCAATGTGCTTACTCGATTTGCTTACAAACACAAGGTATGGTCTAGGAAATCATGTTACTGACAGTAATTTAGATTTATTTTCTTTTGTAGCTGCTTCTAAATATGCCAATACTTTGGTTGATGATGGCCAAGGAGGACAAGAGGCAAGGTTTAGCTGCAATATAAACATACAATCTCCTCAAGAGGCTTTTAGCGCCATAAATAGTTTGGCTGGTGTTATGCGTTGTATGCCAATATGGTCTGCTGGCAGTGTAACTATTTCACAAGACAAAGAACAAGACCCAGTTTTTCTTTTTAATTTATCTAATGTTGCTGAAAGTGGTTTTTCATATTCTGGTAGTAGCTTAAAACAAAGACATACAGTTATATCTGTGGCTTATTTTAATATGGATTCTAAAGAAATAGATTATGAAGTAGTAGAAGCTGATACCGCAACACAAAATAAATTTGGCTCAATAGTAAAACAAGTTACTGCTTATGCTTGTACCTCAAGAAATCAAGCTGCGCGGTTAGGTAGGTCTATATTATTTGCTGAACAAAACGAGTCTGAGGTTGTCAACTTTACTACTTCTATAGATGCTGGAATAGTAGTTAGACCCGGAAATGTAATCGAAATTGCTGATCCAGTTAGAGCAGGGGTAAGAAGGGGAGGTCGTGTTGTATCTGCAACAACAACTGCTATCACTATAGATGGTGGCGAGCAAACAAGTTTACCAGCATTGAATGATAATCCTACTATTAGCGTTATGCTTGCTGATGCATCTTTTGAAACACGGAATATTAGTGACATAACAGGCTCTGTAATTACTGTAAGTTCAGCTTTTACGTCTGCACCAAATGCAAACTCTCCCTATTTAATTTCTAGTACTACATTACAATCACAATTATTTCGAGTTATAGAAGTACAAGAAACGGACAGGGTTAATTATTCAATTAGTGCTTTGTCTTATGTTGCTGGTAAATATAATTTTATAGAAAATAACACAACATTACCAACTAGAACTGTATCTATATTAAATAAACCCGCTACTCCACCTAGTGCTTTAACAATTACTGAGACTACAGTTGTCATAAACAATATTGCAAGAAGCAAACTTATTGTAGATTGGAAACCAGTTGAAGGAGTTACTCAATATCAGGTTAATTACAAATTAGAAAATGGTAATTTTGTAACACAAGTAGTTTTTTCCAGTGATTTTGAATTGCTAGATACTGTCAAGGGTTTATATTCTTTTGAAGTATTTTCTTATAGCGCACAACTTGAATTATCTGCAAATTCAGCTTCTGCTACTTTCACAGCTGTTGGTAAAACTGCATTACCTGAAAACGTAACAAACCTCACTGTAGAGCCGATTAATGAACAGTTTGTCAGGTTGCGTTTCAAACAAGCTACTGCTATTGACGTTTTGCATGGTGGTCGAGTTTACGTTAGACATACAAATTTAACAGGAGGTTCAGCAACTTTCCAAGCAGCACAAGATGTTATTGAAGCAGTTGCAGGTAACGCTACTGAAGTTATTGCACCAGCTTTAGCAGGGACATATTTGCTAAAATTCCAAGATGATGGCGGTAGATTCAGTGCTACTGCAGCAAGTGTACCTTTGTCTATTGTAGATATTTTAGATTCAATAATTGTAAAAACTGACAGAGAAGATACTGACGGAACACCCTACAATGGCACTAAGACAAACGTAGTTTATGACAGTACTTTAGGTGGTTTAAAACTTATAGACCCAACAGCAAATGCTACTGGTACTTATGATTTTGTAGATACTCTTGATCTTGGTGCTACATTCTCACTTGTTTTAAAAAGACATTTTCAGGGAGTTGGATTTTATACAGGAGATCAATTTGATAATAGAACAGACAACATAGATACTTGGACAGACTTTGATGGAACTGTTGCTAATGATGCCAATGCAAAGATAGCTGTGCGAACTTCTACAGATATGAGTTCATATTCAGATTTTAATGACTTTGCTAACGGAACTTTCAAAGGTAGAGGATTTCAATTCAGAATTACTTTAGAAACAGCAGATACAGCACAAAATATGAATTTACAGCAAGCAGGATATACAGCAACAATGCCATCAAGAACTGAACAATCTTCTGTTATTGCTTCTGGAGCAGGGGCAAAAAATGTTACATTTACAGCACCATTTTTTGTTGGAACGTCTGGATTAGGTAATTTAAATAGTTTCTTACCATCTGTTAATATCTCTCCACAGAATATGGGTAGTAAAGAGTTTTATGAACTTACAAATATTTCTGGAACTGGCTTTACAGTTCACTTTAAAGATCAGAGTAATGGTAGTATTGACAGGAATTTTACCTACAGTGCTGTTGGTTTCGGCAAAGGAGGTTAACATGAAGAAAAATAGAATTTAATCGTGGCTGACGTAACTAATTACACTATTGAAAATGCGTCTGGAGCAAACGTAAGAACAGATATAAATGCTGTTTTTGCTGCAATACAATCTTCAAACTCTAAATCTAGCGATCTTGCAAGCAGTCAATGTGTGGCTGGAATGCCTTTTTTGAATACAAGTACAAATATTTTAAAAATTAGAAATAGTTCTAATAATGGTTTCACAGAAATTGGCAGTATAGATTCTGCAAATTTAGGTTTACTTTCTAAGGCTGGCGGTACTATGACAGGTGCGCTTCTTGTAGATGATTCAAATAGCGCTTCTACTCCAGCATTAAGTTTTGATACAGATACAGATACTGGACTATTTAGAAAATCAGCAAATGTAATGGGTTTTTCTGCTGCTGGCACAGAAAGATTATTTCTTGATTCTAATGGACTTACTTTACAAGCACAAAATGATCTTAGGTTTGCTGACGCTGATAGTAGTCATTATGTAGGATTTCAAGCACCAGCTACAGTTTCTTCTAGTCTTACTTGGACATTACCTGCTGCTGACGCTGCTGTTTCTGGTTATGCTCTTGTATCTGATGCATCTGGTACGTTGTCATGGGCTGCTGCGGGAGTTGGAGCAGTTGGTGGAGGTTCAGATAATATATTTTGGGAAAATGATCAAACCATTACACAAAATTACACAATCACAAATGGTAAAAATGCTGGCAGCTTTGGTCCAATTACTATACAATCAGGAGTAACAGTTACAGTTGGTGCTGGCGAAACTTGGACAGTTGTTTAAATTATGAGCCAATTAAAAGTTGACAGTATAATCCCAAGAGGAGGCCTCCCATCAGGAGCTAGTGGTGGAATTATACAAATGGTACAAACAATAAAAACAGATAAATTTGTAACAAGTTCTACAAGTTATACTGATATTACTGGATTAAGTGTAACAATTACTCCTCAAAGCTCTAGTAATAAAATCTTGGTTTTTACTAATGTTAGATTTTGTACTGGTGCTTCTGGCCAAGATAATAAATACCAAATTCTTAGAGGAAGTACAGCTATATCTGTCGATAATTTTTGCAGAATGCCTAGTTCTGCAGAAGCTTGGCCATTTGCTGATATTAATTTAGATTCACCAAGCACTTCATCTGCTACAACGTATAAAGTTCAATGTAAGGCTGAAACAAATGAGGTATTTGTTAATAGAGATGGCAGCAACCGAGATCTTGGCATGTCATACATAACAGTTATGGAGGTTGGAATGTAATGGGTTTAGATCAAAATGCTATAAAAAAAGCTTATCCAAATGCAGTCACTATAGATGATGGTGCAGGGGCTATGGACGCAAGCGGTAACTCAATAACAATAGACCAAACTTTAGTTGATGCAGCTAGAGTTGAGTTAGATAAGTTAAATTATCAAACTGACAGAACAGAAAATGGCACAACAAAATACGCTTCTTTTGGAGATCAACTTGATATGTTGTATGCCGATATGCTCGCTGGTAAACTAGATACAACTGGAACGTGGGCAACCCACATAAAAGCCGTTAAAGACGCAAATCCAAAACCATGAGTACATTAGCAGTCGGCACAATTAAAAGCGCAGATTCAGCAGCACCAGTTATACAAAATAGCTCTGGTACTGAAATAGGAAAATTTATAAAAGCATGGATTAATTTTGACGGTTATGGTGCATCTATAAGAGGAAGTTTTAATATATCTAGCGTTACCGACAATGGAACAGGAGATTATACTTTTATAATTGATAATGATTTCCCAGATGTTAATTACTGTTGGGTTGGAACTGCAACTACGGCAACTGGTACAGAAAGCACTATGAGAAATATTGCATTTTCATCTTCAAGTTCTAGTACAAGTAACTCTGCACATTTAGCAACTCAAACAAGAGTAAGTGTTGCCACACAAAACTCAGGTGCAAACTTACATGATGCTAGACAAGTCATGGTTCAATGGATTAGGTAATTAATTATGTCAACACTTAAAGTCAACACAATCCAAAATACAAGCGGTGGCTCTAGTTCAACCCCAGAGCAACTTGCACAAGGTAGGGCAAAAGCTTGGATAAGATTTGACGGTACAGGAACACCTTCAATAACTGACAGTTTTAATATTTCAAGCATTACTGAGATAGATGACGGTCAAAATACTGTGGCTTTTACAACTGCTTTTGCTAATACAAATTATGGTGGAGTATTTAATGGCTCAACTGGTGATAGTTCAATGTTTTCTTGTATTCATACAGATCATATTGCAACAAATAGTTGCAGAATTATTACAAGAACTGGAAGAACTACTGGTAGAACTGGCGTTGTTTTTACCACAGGTGTTTTCTTTGGCGATCAGTAATTTTTTGATATACTAAAAGAAAAAACTTATGGCTAATTCTGATAAAAGGTTTTTATACACAGATGATGACGGAAATCTTTGTATCGTTATACCTGCCGATAATACAGATTTAACTTTAGATCAAATAAAAGATAAAGATTGTCCTAGTGGCAAGACAGTTTATACTGTTGATAAGTCTGCAATTCCTACAGACAGGAGTTTCAGAAATGCTTGGACTTATACGGAGTAAATCATGGGATTTGGCATTGACATGGCGAAAGCCAGAGAAATTCACAAAGCAAAGATAAGGGAAGCAAGAACTCCATTACTTAGTGCTTTAGATGTTGAATTTCAAAAAGCACAGGAAACTTCAGCCAGTACTACAGATATAGTTGCTAAGAAACAGGCATTAAGAGATGCCCCTGCTGATTCTGGTATTGCTTCTGCTAGTGATGCAGATGCACTTAAAGCACAATGGAAAACTGATATACTTGGAACATCTCCATATAGCTAATGGCAATAATTCCAGCGAAGAAAGACTTTACTGTCGATAGGAGAGCAGATTTTCCTATAAGATTGACGTTTAAAGATTCTACTGGATCGGCAATAAATTTAACTGGATTTACTGTAGCTGCACAAGTTTACGATGAATCACGAACCACAAAATACGCAGATTGGGCGATAACATACACAGATAGAGCTAATGGAATTATTGATATGAATTTATCTGACACAGATACAGCAACTTTTACTCCAAATATTTTGAAATATGATGTATTACTAACAGAACCAAGTGGTAGCAAAAACTATTATTTAGAGGGTACACTATTTGTAAGTGAGGGTTACACAGCATGAGCAATCCTAATCAAGTTGTAGTAAGTCAGGTATCTGATGTAACTACAGTTGAGATTACAACGCAAGGGCCACAAGGTCCAGCCTCATCAGGTTTTGAATTTAATGGCGATAACAAAGTCAATGGTTCAATTCCTGTGTTTAATTCTTCAACCAGTAGGTTTGAAGCTACTGCAACTAACACTGTACTTACACTCGTAGATGGAGGAAACTTCTAGTGGCTAACACGATCAGAATAAAAAGATCCACAGGATCATCAAACCCAACGTCATTAGAAAATGCTGAAATAGCTTTTAGAGAAGGTGATGAAGTTTTAGTTATTGGTAAAGGAACAGGAGGAGCAGGAGGATCTGCAACAAGTATTGAGCCTATCGGTGGTAAGGGAGCATTTTTTGATAAGGCAACTACAAGAACAACTAATCATGTTTTAGCTGGTGCTGCTTCTGGAAGTGCTGCTGCACCTACATTTAGAGCATTAGTAAGTGATGATATTCCTTCGTTAGCTCATACAAAAATAAGTGATTTTGATGCTGGTGTTCGTACCAATACACTTGCAGAAATGGCTGCTCCTGCGGCTGCTGTATCTCTAAACTCACAGAAGATTACATCGTTAGCAGATCCTACTGATGATGGTGATGCTGCAAATAAAGGATATGTAGATGGAGTTGCACAGGGATTAGACATAAAAGATTCTGTGAAAGTTGCAACAACAGCAAATATTACACTTTCTGGAACGCAAACTATTGATGGTGTTGCGGTTTCTGCTGATGAAAGAGTTTTAGTTAAAGACCAATCAACTGCAAGTCAAAATGGTTTATACCTTTGTAAAGCAAGTACATGGACAAGAACAGACGATTTAGCTGCTGGTTCTGACGCTGCTGGTGCTTTTGCTTTTGTTGAGCAAGGAACTGTTAATGGTGACAATGCTTTCGTTTGTAGTTCGGATAAAGGAAGTGCAGTTACAGGAACAAACAATCTTACCTTTGTTCAATTTTCTGGTGCTGGTCAAACAATAGCGGGAAATGGTTTAGATAAGTCTGGTAATACACTTTCTGTTGACCTTAAAGCTAATGGTGGACTTGTTATTGAATCTACTGAAGTTGCTGTTGATCTTGCCGCTAGTTCTATAACAGGAACTCTGGCAGTATCAGATGGAGGTACAGGATCAACCTCTGCTAGTGCTGCCAGAACTGCTTTAGGATTAGCGATTGGAACAAATGTACAGGCTTTTGATGCACAATTAACTGATATAGCTGGTCTTTCACCAACAGATAGTAATTTTATTGTTGGTAATGGATCAAACTTTGTTCTTGAATCAGGTGCAACAGCTAGAGCAAGTCTTGGAGTTGCAATAGGAAGTGCTGTTCAAGCTTATGATGCTGATTTAGATAATTTATCTGGTTGTCAATCAGGTGGATCTGCTGCTTTAGCTGCATTAACAGAAGCAGAAATTCAAATATTAGATGGAGCAACCGTAACAACTGCTGAATTAAATATTCTAGATGGAGTTACAAGCACAGCAGCAGAGTTAAATATTCTTGATGGAGTTACAGCCACTACTGCTGAGATAAACTTAATTGATGGTGGAACGTCAGCAACTTCAACAACACTTGCAGCAGCAGATAGATTTATTGCTAACGATAATGGAACAATGAAACAGGTAGCACTATCTGACCTTGTTACATTCCTCGAAGATGAATCAGCATCTAGTTTCGACATAGACGGAGGCTCGTACTAGAATCTAATTATTAGGAGAGCGATCCAATGGCAAACACAATTAAGCTTAAAAGAGGTTCTGGTAGCGATCCAAGCTCTAGTGATCTCTCTGTAGGTGAGTTAGCAATAAGAACTGATACTGCTCTTTTGTTCACTAAAAATGACGGTGGTTCGATAGTTCCTATTGGTATATCTGATGGAGACAAAGGAGATATAACAGTTAGTAGTAGCGGTGGTACTTTTACTATTGATAATGACGCTGTTACCTACGCAAAAATACAAAACGTATCAGCTACTAACAGAATTTTAGGAAGAGACTCTAGTGGTGCAGGGGTAATTGAAGAAATAACACCAGCAAATCTACGCACTATGTTAAACGTAGAAGATGGTGCTACAGCAGACCAGACAAAATCAGATATAGATGGACTTGGAATCGCAGCTTCTACAGCAGCAACTTTAGCTACAGCAAGAACGATTGCAGGGGTGAGCTTTAATGGTTCTGCAAATATATCTTTAAATAACAATGCCATAACAAACGGTGCGGGCTATGTCACTTCATCTGTTATTAACGCTTTAAATGCTAGTAACTTATCATCTGGAACAATCCCTGATGCAAGATTTCCTTCTACATTACCAGCAGTTGATGGATCGAATCTTACAGGAATATCGGCTGGAGCAACCGGAGGGG
>Ga0098042_1000688_pt1 | contig 13077 bp, 4 predicted proteins | sample 9_EtaG_FD_75066 | JGI IMG/M metagenome (GOLD analysis project Ga0098042, IMG submission 75066) | Marine viral communities from the Subarctic Pacific Ocean - 9_ETSP_OMZ_AT15188 metaG | ecosystem: Environmental > Aquatic > Marine > Oceanic | place: Pacific Ocean | collected 2015-01-10
CCACCGACTGTACCAGAGTTTGTCAGTGCAGCACCTGAGTCATAACCCATACATCTCCAGTTTCCTGAAGGTGTGTCATTATGAACACGCCCAGTTGCATCTGAATATCGGAGACTTGAACCTGCTAATGTGTCGCCTGGTGCATATTGTGTGTTACCACTTGCCTGTTGCATGAAAGCATAACTTCCAACCGTACCGACGTTAGCATTGGCATTCAATGTGCTATACGTGACATCCGAGGTGTTGATTGAATTCAATCTACCACTTGAGTCAATATTGATTACGGGAATGGCGTTGCCAGAACCATAGTTGCCAGCTGAGACATCCGTAGTAACATTTAGATTGGCAGCATTACCGTGAAAAGCCATTGATTACTATTCTCCTTCTTGGTTATTTATAATGTTTATAGTTGTTCAAGTACGAAGCGGAACTTCTTACCAGAACGCTTGTTCATAATGAATAGATCATCTTCACCCTCTTCGATTGTGTAATGACCCCATGATCCGTCGATTGTGTTTCCTCCACGGTGTTCGTTAGAAAGGTGAAGGTCACCTGTTCTTACATCGTCAGCATACACGTTTGCCCATCTCACCGAGTTTGTACCCAAATCGTAAGATGAGTCTGATGCAGGTACAATATCATATGCAGTCAGTGTTGCAGTCATAGCGTCTGCAGTGTCTGATCTAAGAAGTGATGCACCTGCAATTCCATCAACCGAGTCTGCATCTAGTCCAGAACCTGCACCATCTACAGTTTTGATTTTTGTCAATATTGATGATGCTGTTTCTGATGTATCAGCTACAGCGAAGTCTATAGTACCATCACCATCTTGGTATGTTACTGTAATACCAGTCTCAGTATTACCTGTAAGCATGGCACCCACGATATCCTGAACCTGCTCGTTTGATAATTGTGTGTTAGCAGTGACATAACCAGCACCGTTTGTGATGTTAGCGTTGTTCAGTGATATGTCCTGTGAACCATCAAAAGACACACCTGCGATTGACCTTGCTGTGGCAAGTATTGTTGCAGTGGCAGCGTTACCAGTACAGGATCCTGAAGAACCTGAAGCGTTACCAGTTACGTTACCAGTTAGAGCACCCACAAATGTGGTGGTTGTCAGAGTGTTAGTGCTTGGATTAAAGGATAAACCTGTGTCAGACTCCAATCCTTGTGTACCAGTGGCACCATCCACAAATACTGGGTAGACAGTCTCATCAGTGCTATTGTTAGCAGTGATAGTTGAGTTTGCTGCTAATGTGGCAGTTGCAGAGTTTCCTGAACATGCTGCTGATGTGCCTGAACTTGTGATGTACCCTGCACCGTTGGTTATTGCATTATTATTCAGTGATATGTTCGCTGAACCATCAAAAGCAACTCCAGCGATAGTTTTTGTTGCTGCTAATTTAGTAGCAGTAGCAGCATTACCTGTACAGGATCCAGATGATCCTGATGTGTTACCAGTGACATTACCTGTTAGGTTACCAACAAATGCTCCTGACGATAGTGTGATACCCGCAGCAGCGAATGTTGCAAGTGTTGACCCATCAATCGCTGCTACGATAGTGCCTGTACCACTGTCATCAACAGTCATACTTGAGTTTCCTTCAGAGATAGCAGTGCTATCAATTGCAGCAGTTGATGTGCCTGTTATCTGACCTTGAGCGTTGACTGTTATGACAGGAATAGCACTACCAGATCCAACTGTGCCTGCAGATACTCCCGTTGATGCTAACTTGCTGCTCGCAATAGAACCTGCAAGTTGAGCATTTGTTATGGTGCCACTTAGACTACTTGTGGGGTAGTTGGTAGCATCACTCAAGTTAAATGCTGGAGTAGCGTCTGTTCCACCTAGTGTTAGTGTAACGCCACCAACACTCGTGGTTGAGTTTGCTAAGTATGCATTAGCGATTGCTGTGCCCTGCCAAACACCTGTCGCTATAGTACCAACACTTGTAAGTGACGATGCTACAACGTTTGATCCAAGTGTTGTTGCGTTTAGAACTGATGTATTGTTTATCTTATATGCCTTACCACTCGCAAGGTTCATGTTCTCTGATGAACCAAAGTTATCACCTGTTGCCTCAAACTGGAAGGTCTTATCACCATCACCTGAGTCAACTGTAATACCACCACCATCTGCAGCAGCATCATCAGCAGCACCTGTGGCAACCTGAATATTTTTATCTGCGATATTGACTGTTGTGGCATTCACAGTTGTTGTGGTGCCGTTTACAGTCAAGTTACCTGAAATAGCAACGTTATCTGCTAGAGTTGTGGTACCACCTGCAGAGTCTATCGTAAGATTACCAGATGATGTTGTGACTGTATTTCCATCCAGCGATAAATTATCAACAGATGCAGATCCCGAAACTGTCAGTGTGCCTGTGAATGTATCATTTGTATCTGATCGTAAGAAGGATGCTGAACTTACACCATCAAGAGTGTCTGCATCTAATCCTGACCCAGATCCATCTACAGTTTTGATGAGTGTGAGTATCTCACTAGCGGTCTGATCAGCAGTTGCACCTGCCTCAATACCATCGAGTTTGGAATGATCTGCTGTAGTAAAGTTCTCATCTGTCTGTGATGCCACAGCGAAGTCTATAGTACCATCAGCGTCTTGATATGTGACTGTAATACCACTCTCAGTATTACTTGAAACCATTGCTCCAACGATATCCTGAATTTCCTCAGAAGTTTGGTCTGCTGTAGCACCTGCTTCAATCGCATTGAGTTTTGATAGTAGTGCATCTGTGAGTGCATTTGTGTCACTATTGTTCTCATATGCAGTCTTGATCTCTGAATCTGATTGATCAGCTGTAGCACCTGATTCTATTCCATCGAGTTTGGCGTGGTCTGCTGTAGTAAAGTTCTCATCTGTCTGTGATGCCACAGTGAAGTCTATGGTGCCATCAGCGTCTTGGTATGTGACTGTGATACCTGACTCAGTGTTACCTGAAAGCATGGCTCCCACGATATCCTGAATCTCCTCATCAGTCTGATCTGCGGTAGCATTTGATTCTATGCCATTGAGTTTTGTGTGGTCTGCATCGGTGAACACATTACTATCAGTGGCACCTTCAACTAATGTCCTAATCTCTGCAGCAGTTTGATCGGCTGTTGCACTTGCTTCAATACCTGAGAGTTTTGATGCAAGAGCATCAGTGAACACATTACTGTCAGTAGCACTGTCAACTAATGTTCTAATTTCCGCAGCAGTTTGGTCTGCAGTTGCAGCAGATTCAATTCCATCCAATTTTGTACCATCAGCGGCTACGTCTCTTCCATCCACTGTGCCAGATACAGTTATGTTACCAGTGACATCTATACCAGCAGTAAAATCATGATTCCCTGTCGATGTTATAGGTCCATTACTTGCTACTGCAACCGATGCTGTTCCATTCTCTATGGTTGTGCTATCAATAGCGGTGGTAGATGTGCTTGTTATCTGACCCTGTGCGTTGACAGTTATAATAGGAATTGCAGTTGATGATCCTACTGTTCCAGCAGATACGCCTGAGTTTGCTAATTTACTGCTTGCAATAGAACCTGCCAACTGTGCATTGGTTATAGTGCCAACCAGTGATGATGTAGGATAATCTGTAGCGTCACTCAAATCAAATGCTGGTGTTGCATCCGAAGCACCTAGTGCTAAAGAGATACCACCGAAAGATACTGTGCTATTTGCTAACTTGGCATTTGCTATCGAACCTGCCAACTGTGCGTTGGTTATAGTACCAGTAAGTGAAGTGGTGGGGTAATTAGTAGCGTCAGATAGATCGAACGCTGGTGTTGCATCTGAAGCACCTAGTTCTAGGGATATACCACCATACGATACTGTGCTCTCTATTAATTTTCCATTTGTAATTGAACCCGCTAATTGTGCATTAGTTATTGTGCCACTCAAACTACTGGTAGGATATCCTGTCGCATCTGCTAAATTGAACGCTGGAGTTGCATCTGCTGCTCCGAGTGCTACTGACACACCACCAAATGATACTGTGCTATTTGCTAATTGACTGTTAGGTAATGCATTTGCAAAGGTTGCAATACCTGCCACATTCAGGTTCCTATCTACTCTTATATCAGTTGCTGTGCTTACTCCAGTTACTTTTGAGTTGACTGAGGTCATCTCATCATAACTTATATCTCCGTCAACATCTAGTTTTCCGTGAATTCTAACGTCAGACGCAAAGGTAGAGACACCAACAAAAGTTGATATTCCAGCGATGGTCTGAGTTAGTCCACCTACCTTGGATAAAACTCTTCCTCTTGACATAACGGGTATTTAGATTACTATTCTTGTGTTATTTATACTTCAGTTAGACTGATTTTATATTTCTTTTTCGTTACGTTATTAATCATGAAGATATTTTCGTCTCCTTCTTGTAGTGTCCAACTACCAGAGGTACCATCAATTTCATTGACTCTCCTACCTACATTAGAAAAGTGCATGTCAGCAGCGTAGAAATCAGTGGCGTGAATTTCATTGAAAACATTTCCACTTGCTCCTAAACTTCTTAAACCATTTACGTCAGGTAAAATATTTCCTTTGAGAGTGATATTTGTAACTGTAACACTAGGATCTCCAGTCAATCCTGTACTTGAACCATTGAATACTGATGCAGTCAGTGTGTCTGTGCTAGGATTATATTTGAGATCAGTATCAGTTCTGAGTGTTTCTCCACTTCCACCAGCAGTGTCTACGAATGTTATGAAGTGATCAGCAGCTGTGTTCTCTGTTGCTGTTAGGTTTATTGTTGATGTGGTTACATTAGTGAGGTTTGAACCATCAAGCACAGGTAGAGCACCTGATAAATTACTTGATGATACTGTTCCACTAAATGATGTCGCTGATAATTCACCTGTGTCTGCGTTGAATGTCAATGCAGTGTTTGACTTTACTGCTTGATTACCTGTAGAATCACCTGCAAATAAAACATGAGCAGATGTGTCAGTGTTATCTGATGCAACAACTACCTGAGTTGCAGAACCTATCAGTGATCCTACAAATGATGTATACGTTGCTGTGGTACCACTGACATTAGTCATGCTATTGTTGCCTGTGGATGTGACATTACCCGCAAGGTTACCAGTAAACGCTCCTGCGATTGCACCAGAACCAGTGATGGTTGGTGAAGTCAGAGTTTTATTTGTAAGAGTTTGTGTCCCTGTATCAGAAACAAGAGTTGCATCTGCGTTACCTATGGTTGAACCACCAGGTAATGTTAGTGTATTTGTTGCACCTACACTATGATCAGCAGCAGTGATCTTTTGTCCGTGTGAATTGACATGACAATTGAGTTGTATTTGCCCCTCAATTGATGATCCATCACCCTTGACCTCAAGGATTTGAGTTGCAGGGTCAACCTCAACATTACCAGATGAAGAACTTATATTACCTACTAAATTACCTGTGACATTACCTGTGACATTACCAACCACTGCCCCAGTGTGTGTTCCCCCTGTATCACCTGTGATATTTCCTGTTACATTACCAGTGACATTTCCTGTGACATTACCAGTCAGATTTCCATCAAAGACAGGTGCAGATGCTATACCACTGACACTCAAGTGTTGAACATAGAATGGTGAGTCTGGAGCTAGTGATCCTATGCCAGAAGAGACTGAACTAATCGTAAGACCCACACCAAGTCTTATTACGTTGATCTCATCAACTATTTCAAAACCCTGTGCATCCTCAAACTTTATACTAGAATCAGCGATAGAAAATATTGATGTAATACCTGATGTATCTTGTCCTACAGGCAGTTCCATAACTGACAAACCTGCACCAACTCTAATAGTGGTTACACCACTACTTACTACAAATTCGTTTGCGTCTGTAAAATCTAATTGGTTTTTCTGTATATGTATGGTGGAGACACCAATTTGAATCGTACCACCTATACCTGTATTTTCTTTTGCTTCTGTTACAAATACACCATTACCTTGGAAATTCACCCTAGTGACAGATCCACCAAAACCAACTGGGGTTACACCCTGATCTTGTACTGTAATACCGAACGCTGAACCTCCACCAGTACCCGAAGGTGGTGCTGCCCAGAATCTTTCACCGTTTGTGTTAGCATATAATATAAACTCATTATCTGTAGGTAAACCTAAATTAGGTTCTGCCTCTTCCAGACCAAGAAAGGACGGGAATCCATTTGTTTGATTTCTGTGTGTTGATAGACCAGAATAACTGGTAACACCGACTCTGCCTGAAAGTAGTCTTCCCATTTTACTTAGCGTTCTCCAGTATGCTAACTATGCATTTTTGTGTGTTCAAGAAATCACCTTGAATCTTGAGCACGTCACCTGTTTCTAATACTAATCTACCATCCATGAATGACATAGCATCTTGATGGGGAATACGTCCTAATTCTACAATAGGAGTATCAACTGAATCTCTACTGTGGTACACACTGAATGATGTCACAGATGAACTCGTTCCCACGTTTGCTACATTGCCATATATGATTAGCGATGAAACACCTGGTGGGCATGTGTATATACCAACCTTCGCTGTGGTGAGTGTATGAGTTACAGTCTTGAATTTATTTAATGGAATCGCAGCCATTTAGAATTGTCCTCCGAGAGCGATAATGAGTGGAGTGAGTTGGGATTGAATGCTCTTTTGGAAAGCATTTCCTGTAATATCACCTGTCTGTTGATTGATGGTGAAGTCATCACCGACCTTCAGGTTACCCCTTTCATCTGTAGATGTGTAGACAACCTTTCCACCTTCCTCAGATATAGCTTGATTTGCTGGTATCGCCACACCACCCTTGCTAGGACGTGATGTGTTGATATCTATTCCAGAACCTACATGCTCAAATGTGTATGAAGAAGCGAGAATCAATGACTGTTTGGCGAACGGAACAGTCGAACCAACACCGACTGCGTTTGGTAACGTTTGGTCGATGGTGATTGTAGAGACACCAGCTGTAACAGGTGTCGCACTATTTATAGTATAATATACGGGAGACATAGTAGCAGTTGCCTCTGCTGTTGTTCCTGAAGTCGGAGCAGCAATAGTTACTGTGGGTGTTCCACGATATTGTGACCCAGATGAATTTACTTCTATTGAAGTTATGCTACCAAAACCATTTACAACAGCGATACCTTCAGCACCCCTACCGCCTGGACCTGTAGGAGATGCTACAGTAACAAGAGGAGGTTGTGAACTTGTATACCCTGTGCCTGCATTGGTCACAGTGAAACTTCTTACCTCGTTGAATAATTCACCAAGATAGAATGCCTGACCTGTGAATGGTCTACTGGTCAAACTACCAACTGTGATAATATTGTCATCTAATATACCTGCAACTGCTATTGCACCTGTCTGATTGACAGTACCAACACCTGAAGCAACCAGTCCCCTTGTTCCAAATGAAGCATTGGAATTGTTGACATCACACTGTGCTCCTGACACAGCAGTGATACCTGTTACATTACATATGGTGAATATTGAGACTAACTGTGCATATGCATTGTTGCTAATGGTAACACCTATACCACCTTGGTTATACTGTGTGTATGAGTCAACATTCATTGACTTCAGACCTTCAGCATGTGAACCATCAACCTTTAGACCCTGACTATTTGGTATAAAGTTTGTACAATTTCTTATATACGGAGACTGTGTAATAATACCTGCTGAACCGTCAGGTGGGAAAGCAATGATAGCACCTGTATTTGCAGCACCTACGAATGATAAGTTCTGAAACAGTGTACCATTTTTAGCATGGAATAGATCTACTCCTGTGTTTGATGGCGTAATTTGAGTCTGTCTCAGATCATCACCATCTATTGAAACATTATTAGGTACAACAACTGGATTGTCCTCTGTATATAAACCAGCAGCAACTCTTATCGTATTACCAGTCTGTGCTATGGTGCATGCAGCACCTATAGTTCTTTTAGCAGTTTTTAGAGTAAAACCATCATTATTATCATTTCCATCCTCATTGACATGAAGTATATTAGTGACACTCGCACCTGCACCTACCCATACTAACTCACCTGATCCATTCGCTGCTAAAATACTCTTCGCAACACCAACTGAACCTGATGAGTCAAGGAATGTACCACCAATTTGTACAAATCCATTAGCACTGTCACCTGGTGCTCTAGCAACTTGTAGAAGATACTCTGGAAGTGTGCTTCCTATACCTACACGCTTGTTTGTGGGGTCGAAGACAAAATTGTCTGCTCCACCAAATTTACTATTAGATTTCTTAAACTGTAATGAGTTAGTGCCATCTGATGCATTAGTTGCTATCTCTGCAGTGCTTGACCATGATGCACCTGTCCCTGTTGATATAATAACCTGTCCGTTTGTACCTGCTCCACCTGAATTATCTTTGATTGCTCCTTGAAATTTAGCAGCACCAACCACATCAAGATTCTCTGATGGTTGTGTACTACCAATACCGACCTGACCAGCCGCTACGATACCGTCAAAATTAGCGGCTGTTGCTACATCAAGACCATACTTGGCATCAGTTTTACCAATACCAGTCTTTTCTGTTTGAGCATCAACAATCAGAGCCTGATCACCGACCTCCAGTCCTTTCTCGACAGCAAACTTCTTATTTACTGATGCCATTTACCAGTGCACTCCTAAGTATTTGTATTTATCAACTGATACGCATGATATAAGCGATTGCATAATATGGAGGTAGGTTCGCATCAGTGACACTTGATGAACCTGCAGGTGCTGCAGCAGTCAATGATAGACTACCACTTTGACCTATCTGGTCACCTGAAGTGGAGCCTGGTGTGGAATTATTTGCTGCAAAATCCTGAACACCAGTATTATCTAATATGTAACCACCAGATGCGTCCGCATCAACTGCACCTGACGCTTGGGTAGAGTGTCTGACTGGGTGACCATGACTTCCACCAGTTGCAGTGTGAGTGTGTGTTGGTACAATGGCATCTGCACTACCACCTGTATCACCAGCAGAGTATGAACTTCCTCGACCAACAATAAACTTGTCAATCAAATTAGGTGTACCATTGCTACCATTACAGAGAGCCCAGTTACTTGGTATGTTGCCATCAGTTCCCGACCACATTATGATGCCACCAACAGGTATGGTACCATTACCTACGAAGTCACCTGCAGTGCAGGTTCCTGAAATGTTGGCATCATCTGTTGATGTAAGTTGCTCTGCCTGAACTGTACCTGACACGGTTGCAGTGCCTGCAGTAATGGTGCCAGTAGCCTGTACGTTTGCAGTAGCAACAAGGTTTACACCCTGAACATCGCCAGCAGCTTCAATTCTATCAGCTGCAGTGATGTCATCTAATGAGTGTAAGTGTTCTACAGTTGCTATACCTACAACGGATAAGTTTCTGCCAATAACAACATCAATACCAACTGATGCATTATTGTCAACAGTAAGTGTGTGGGATGTCAGTGTTGATCCAGCAAAAGTAAGAGCTGATGAGTCTTGTATTTCACCACCTGAACCTACGGTAACAACACGACCTGTGGTAAGATCATCTATCTTGAGACTACCGATACTTGCATCACCAGCAACCGTCAAATCTTCACCACTGTCGCAGATAGTAGCTCCAATCGCTACATTATCCACAGCATAGTGTTCTTTACCATTTTCTACAGATACAGGACCAAAACGTTGCCACTTCTCTGTGCCTGCCTCATTTGTTTGAACCCATCCAATATATCCACCTCTGTTTACACTGGTAGCAAATAATATATTATCACCTGTTTGTGATGAAGGTGGTTCAGTCTCTTGAATACCTACAAATACCTGCTTACCTATACCCCCTGTTCTATTTCCTCTAAACTTAAGATCAATAATATCTGTGTTAGAGTTACTATAGAAGTTTTGATTGATAGTAATATTATCAAATGATGCAACAGAAGGGAGTTGTGCTGTAGGAGCAGACACTGATGTAGTGTCAAACTCATCAATTGTTGATACCTCTTCACCAGTAAGAGCATCAATCTTCTTACGTCCTATGAAGAACTCACCCTTGTCATTCATAGCAGTGTAAACTACTAATCCACCACGGGTCTGCTCTGACTGTGCTAGTATCTGCTCATCATTATCAAGAACTCTGTCTTGAACCTGAGGCATAGCAGTTGAATAGTTGCCTGGTCCGAAACCAACATATTCAAATGTGTGTCCTGATGCACGTATCAGTGAGTTTCTTCTTGACTCTACTGGGATGATCTTGATTTTTATTGCTGCCACATTTTTCACATGTGATGTAGCATTAGTTCCCAATGCACCCCTTATAATGCTTGTTCTATTCTTATCAGTAATTCTTACAATCTCATCCTCAATTTGTAGATAGTCACCTCTCTTGAGCATGCTTCTATCTTTTAAGTTTATTGAGGTAGATGTAGATGTCAGTGCACTATTCAATTCAGTCGTAAATCCACCGTAAATAGGCATCGTTTGATTGAAACCTTTTGCACTTATACCTGATCCATGTGCAATAGCAGATGCTCCCACAAAAGATGGTTGAGATCCTGTTTTTCCAATATTGACCTTCATTGAAGATCCATATCCAACTCTGTCGGTGATTGTATGAGTTCCGTTATAGACTGAGTTTGCACCACTAATTACAATCTCATCACCTCTCCTTAGACCGATGTCAGAACTCAATGTTACTGTCGCTATACCACTCAACCTATCATGTAAAATGTTTGTGACAGCAGTTGATATACCAACATGATATATGAAACCGCCTTCTGATGATAAATTATTATCAGCTGAACCACTGTATTCAATTTCTTTTGAATTGTTTATACCTGTTATAGTTTGTAATCCATTATAAGAATCACTTCCAACACCTATAACTTGAATTACATCACCATTAGAATTGTTTATGGTGCCAACTGTTAGTGCACAATCAGTAACGGATCCTGAAGGTCTGAAAGGTACGCCACTTACTTGAAGTATGTCTCCTACTTGATATGCTGAACCATAATTATTCACATCCACACCTGTTATGGTGCCACTCGCACCTACAGTCACATCAACTGTGGCACCCTTTCCATTACCACCTATAAGAGGTATGTTGTAGTAAAATTCAGCATTACCACTGCTTGTACCATATCCAATACCACCACTGTTATTACTAAATCCTGTGATACCATTCAATCCATGATCTACCTTAGTGTTGATAGTAATATCACCTGAGTCGTGTGATCCTCCTGTGAGACCCACACCAATGTTTACTTCTTCAAAGAAACTGTGTATAAGTTCTTTTGTTATACTATTTTGAGGATCATTCGTGATAACTTGTCCTATTTTCTCTCTAAGAGCATGTGATACTGCTGCATCAGGATCAAAGTTGATATTATCTGCATCACTTCTTGGTCTAAGATTATTAATGTTTTGGGGAAAGAAATTCGCAGAGGTTGAGAATGGGGTGACACCAGGTTGTGAGATATATCCTAATACTGTAAGATCATAGATTCCATCCTGTACATCTCTTTTGAACTGCTGGACTTCTTCATTGTTGAATATTTGATATGTTTTGTTGAAGTTTCTCTTGGTAAAGAAAGGAGCGAATGTTCTTCCAGAACCAACAACAGATTGATCATGCCTAGTATATGGCACATTGGTGGTGATAGTGCTTATTCCACCTGGATTTGTATTGATTCCTATACTGAATATTGTGTCACCACTGATGCCTGTAACCTCAAATAATCCATTGAATCCTGAATTATCTTCACCATTTTCATTGTTAGCACTTCTAAGTCTACTTACTTCAACAATGTTACCAACACTAAGTTTATGTGGACTTTGTGAAGTAATGATACCAGAATTACTACCTGAATCCCATGTGGCATCAACAATTGCGTTGTTTGTTCTTAGATTTGATACAGAGTTGAGGTCTGTATTATCATTCTTATAGAATGTATCATCTATAAGTGTAGCTGATTCTTGTAATGAGAAACCATTTGTAGGTGCTGATGCTGTAGTAGAATCATCTGGAACAACAAATCTTATACGATATATCTTCTCTAAATCCTTTCTTGTGTCAGGTGTTCTTACAATAAATGAGTTATTTGTGTCTACCGATACTACGCCTTGATTCAATACAATCGCTTCACGTAATGAATTGGCAGCACCTACGTTGACATACCAACCATTAGTGGTGTCATACTGTATGGGATGACCTGGTTCACCTGGTTCTTTACTTTCTACGGTGGATATAATTTTTATCTTACCACCAAGATTGTTTATACCAGAGAGAGCACTACCTGCATTTGCATTATTGAAAGTAGTTGCTATTTTTATTTTATCATTATCAAGACCAGATGTAATTGCAAAATAATCTCTGTCAGACTCAATATTATCTGGTAGAGATCCATTGTCCGAATAGAATCTTATTTTCTCACCAGTATTAAACTTATGTACATCTTCAAGTGTTAGAATGTTACTGGTAATTGAGTTGATACCTGAATTACTACCCACGAATATTTCTTTCTTACCTGATGCCCATGTGTCAGTGTCAGCAAGAGGACCTGGCATCAAGATATCAGCACCATAAGTTATATTTTGTATGGAACAGAATAACTTATCACCTACCTTATTTCCAACTGTAAACCCACTCGCTGTCTTGACAGGAACTGTGTCCTTGACTTTGAAACCAGACAAGTATAGTTGAGTGTCAGTAGATACACCTATCGTTGCCTGAACATCTAGTGATATCCAGTTGACATCTTCTTCTTTATTGAAAGTCTTTTTAGGTGGTATTATGCTAGTGATATATGCTTTATCATCTTTGATAAATGCCTGTGATTTGAATCCATCAGACTCAAGTGCAGTGTGACCAAAGTTTGAGTTTGAGTTAGTAAGTGATATGTCACCACCTGACTCTGTGACAAATTGCTTCGCATAACCCACAGCAAAACAAGATACTATCTGTAATACAGAGTCTCTGGTAACTTTAATATGGAAGTTTTCGTATTCTGGTTTGTACAGTGCTAAACCATCAGTGTGTAAGGTAACTGATGTGCCTAGTGTGGCTTGATCTTGCCATGTACCTGAAGTTTTATTATATTTTACAAACGCA
>Ga0098042_1000691_pt1 | contig 13064 bp, 14 predicted proteins | sample 9_EtaG_FD_75066 | JGI IMG/M metagenome (GOLD analysis project Ga0098042, IMG submission 75066) | Marine viral communities from the Subarctic Pacific Ocean - 9_ETSP_OMZ_AT15188 metaG | ecosystem: Environmental > Aquatic > Marine > Oceanic | place: Pacific Ocean | collected 2015-01-10
CAATATCCATACCATGATCCATTACATGACCAGCAGTAGCAACAAATCCATTCAACTCAAGATGCCCCATAGCAACAGGTGCTTGTGATGCTTTGATTAATCCAAGAGTTGCTTCCTTATTCTCTTCATTAATCCAAGGAACAAGAAGAATATTGCATCCACCCACCTCAATAGAAGTTGTTTCTGAATAGGTTGTTATATTCTTATATTCTTTTAATAACAGATCTATAGTATTAACTTCATTCGTATCCTTATAATAAGCAGTATGATTACCAACAACACTATGAAGTGTTATTCCCATATCTTGGAGCCTATCAAAGTAAGTTTCCTTTGCCCAATCAATAGACCATAAATCTATAGATCTACGATTATCGAATGTGTCACCCATATCAATAACAGTATCGATTTTGTGTTCTTCCAAATATGGGAAAAAGACATTATCGTAAAACTTTTTGAAATACGCATGAAAATCTTTGGATCCTTTCCTAGCACCAAAGTGCTGATCCGTTATTATCGCTATCTTCATCTATTACCAGATTTATACTGAATGTTATCCTTAATAGTATTATAATCAGAACTACTACCTGCTAGTGCTCCATCATCAACTACCATAACTTCGTCATAACCAGATTTTTCAATTATTTTTGTCTTAATTTCTAATTGCTTTTTCTCTTTTTGAATCCTTCTTAAAAAAGCATAGTGAATAATTTGTGTAAAATATGCAAAAGGGTTCTTTGACTTAGCAGGATCAAAGTTATGAATATACTGTACACAATTTTCTATACCATCAGAGATCATATCATCCCTAAACATATAGTTTACAAAGTTTGGTTTATAAGAAAGGTGTGTAGCAATCTTTAAAAAACACGATCCAAGGTAATTACTAATACGGGGTTTAGGTAAATCCTTTGATTTTGCTACAGCAACTTCAGCACGATAATCTATTAACGCTGCTAAGAGTTCTTTATTATTTACATAATGTTCTGATTTCTTCTTAGCCATAACATTAATATACCCTGTTTAATAATTGTTTATATTATAACATTATTTACCTAACTTGACAAGGTAACAATTTATCTGTACAATACCCTTTGTAAGGGGTGAAGAGATAATATTAGGTTTCTTTATTATTATTAGGTATTTTAAATATTTCTTCGAGTTTCTTACGAGCATCATCTACTGTACTCACATATCCCATTGATTCATTTATTGTTACTTTACCTGCAATCTCAATATCAACATCTTCATCATTGAGATATCTTTCATAAAAACTAATCATTTGCTTATCTTTGGTTTCGGTCATAGTAATAATTTTATCATACTTAATTAAGAAAATATCATCCTCTGGTAATTCTAACCAAGGTTTTATTTTTACATATTGACCTACTCCACTAGATAACATTTTTATTATAACTGGACTCTGTAACATTATAATAGGATCTCCATCATTATTATCTATGGAGATTAGGGCGAATATTTCTTCACCAGTAATTAATTTTATAATTCCGTGAAATTCTTCTTCCATCATTTTTTTATTGGAATATTTACTATATCATAATTAAAATTTTCTTCATTATAAATTTTAATTCTTTCTATTAGATGGTTTAGTGTGTAATTTTTTCTTGATTTAGTACTGATATCATCGGCAATGTCATATAAAGTTGCTTTTACCTTTCCATTACCTTTTCTGAGTACTCTACCAATTGACTGAAGGTTTCTAATACGAGACTTGGAAGGACTCGCAAAGATGATGTTGTGCAACCGCTTAATGTTAATGCCAGTACTGAAAGTACCATAAGACGCAACAATAATTGCATTATCTTCTTGTTCAGTAATCTCACGAACCTTTTCCCTATCTTCAGTAGCTACACCACCGTGAATAAAGAAAACATTTCGTTCTTCTAGTGTATTATTATTTATCATCTCATAAAGAGGTTCACCATGTGCTTCTACTCTTGCAAATAAAATAAGGGTATTACCTTTTAGATCTAAAGCAAGATTACGAATTAATCTATTCCTTTTCTCATGTCCAATAATATATTGAACTTCATCTTCAAATGTTTCAAATTTATTCGGTGGGTGTTTCAATAGAAGCACATTGATATCCAGTTTGGCGAGATGCCCTTTCTTCATTAGCTCGTCAGTTTTAATGATCTTATAGGAAGGTCCGAACAATCCCTCAAGAACTAATTTGTGTGTTTGAGATCCATCAAGAGTTCCTGTAAAACCATAACGAAATTTTGCATCAGCAAGTTTAGTCATTATAGATACTAGTGACTTCGACTTAAACTGGTGAGCTTCATCTCCAATCACAACTGAGAATCTCTCGAAATATTGGCGAGGGAGTTTGTAGATAGATTGCCAGGTAGTAATGATAACTTGAGAATCTGTTTCTCTTTCTCTGCCAGCATATATTTTATGACAATATGAACCAACATCCCATCCGTAATCTGCAAAATCTTTATACATCTGCTCTACGAGTGATGTCGTTGGAACAACTATCAAAGTATTTTGTTTCCGTTCAACAAAATATCTCACAATCGAATATATCATCAACGACTTACCTGAAGCAGTTGGAGATATCAATAACTTTCTATTATGTCTTAAAGCATCGTATACTCCATCAATCTGATAATCTCTAGGTTTATACTTAGAGATAGCATTCATATAATCCTTTACACCTTCTTTAGAGATAGTTGGATTTACCTCAAACGGTGTTCCATAATGTTTATTATCCTTGAACTCATAAGTATATCCTTGATCTTTACAAAATTGAACTATTCTATCTAAAAGTCCAACATATATTTCCCCTTTCTGAATATTAAATAATCGTATCTTACCATCCCAATGCTTCTTTTGATAGTGTGGCATAAACTTTGCACCAGGCACATCAAAAGTAAACTGATCAGACAGTTCATAATATACATGAGTTTCTGCATCTATGTATAGATATACCTCATTCTTTTTTGATATAATCAAATGACTCATAATCCTATACCAACGTAGGATTATTTAGAGTATTATTTTTTAGGTTTATTTCGTGGTTTAAATTCAACCACTTTATCATTATCAGGTGGATTGCGATCAAGTTTTTCTAGATCAGGATCTTTTTCACAATCAGCACATAGTTTATCAGCTTCAACATCTGATTGGTTTGCTTTCTTTTTTAGTAGTTTACTTTGTTCATCTCTTTTTTCTATTTGTTTCTTTCTTCTTTTTGAAAAATCATCTACAGTAGAAGCAAAAGAAGTGATTGTTCTAATAGGTTTAGTTGTTACCTTTAACAATCCCCTAAGACCAGCACCTACCAATCCAGTACCAGTCATAGTTCTATCCATTTCGGATAGATCTTTTCTAAACTGATTAAAATGTTTCATTTATCCAACGATTGTATCAAACCAATCTTGACTCATACCTGAGATTATCTTATCTGCTGCTTCTTCATCTACAGCATACTTTTCTTCAATAAGATGTCCCACAACCTTCTTGTAGTTCTCGTGGATTTTCTTACTTTCTTTTGGAGTAGGTTTCATCTTCTAATATTAGATCTACTCATATATTTATAATTTACATTCCTGCTTGGAACTTATTCCACTCTATTGCATTCTTAATTTGAAATGTTCTATTAGAAACATTTTTAATAATTTCCTCTAAGAACTTTAAAGTAGTATCATAATATCTTATTTTAAGATCTATCTTTTGAACTTTTTCATCAGCATCCATATATCTTTGTATGGCATCCTTTTCTCTTACCTTATATCCAAAAGGTTCCTCAATATACACTTCTGCTGGTGCTTTACCAGTATAATAATTGTGCCTTTCTAATCTAACTTTATTATATTGTTCTCTTGCTTTCTCACGCAATAAAGTAATCGTATTATAAACCGTATAATACTTTGAGTGTAATTGTGGAATTTTTAAAGATTCATCATGTAGATTATCAGGATCAATGACAGCATCACGCTCCCACATTTCCTGAATTTTATCAAGATTCATAAAGAACTAGTCAAACTGTAAATAGTATACCTGAAAGATGCCTCTGCTGTAAAGTACTGAATATCAGAAGCAGTTGCATCAAAATCTAATGAAGTTAATGAAACTGGAAATAGATCTTGGAATTTTACCTTTGCAATTTCTCTAAGATTACTATTCAATATTCTAAGAGTTCCATCACAAAATGCTTCTTTAGGATCTCTGGTTGCGGCACTGTCGGTTGTTAAATCTCTAAACTGTGCTGGTGTTTCAGGAAATCCTAAACCCGTTAACCAATTATAAACTGCCATATAGTTTTCCATATTCTCATCAACCAAAAACTTTAGAGTGAAATCACCATAGGTTAATTTCTCACCAGGAATATCAATATCCTTCAAATATGTTGGTTGAGTAGCAAGTGCTAAAGATAACTCTGGTATTCTAGCACTATTTGATAGAAAGTCAATTTTAGGGTACTTTGAAAGATTAAACTTAAACCCTACTGACGATAAGTAATTTCTATTCTCAATTTGTTTATGGAATATACTAGAAGTCATTATATTTTTTTAAATATTTAGACAAAAAAAGAGACCCCCGAAGGAGTCTCTTTATTAAAGGAATTATATCCTTTCTTCTTACATGAGGTTAGTAACTTTAACTCTTCTGTAGTAACGGTTTGCGTTACGTGTAAGTGCTCCAAGTCCCTGTGTAGTTCCTTGTGAGAATGGGTTCTCGACAATTCCGTATCTTGTCTTGAATCCGATCTTAGGTTGGAATGTATCCTGACCAACTGCACGAACCATCTGTAGAGGAACGTATGGGCAGTAGAACAATCCAGCGTCATAAGGAGAAGAACCTTTGTAACCAACAACGTAGTACTGATTAGCACTTGTGTTAGCAGCATAAGGATCGATGTACACTTTGTACTTACCTTGAAGAATACCAGCAAATGTATTGCCTGTATCATCTACGTTCAAGTTAGCATTAAGTGCAGGGGTGTAATCTAGAACACCAGCCATTGTTAGGGCAGAAGCAACATCAGCAGATGTTAGAATCATGTTACCCTTTCCACGACGAGTTCTTTGTGCGATTGCGTTAGCATCACGCTCGATCTGGAAGATAAGTCCCTTGAACTTCTCAACTGACCATCTGCCGTTGGAGTCAACATCTAAGTCAAATGTACCACCTGAAGCAACGTTTGCTTGAGCACCAGGCTCTGCTACGTTATAGATTGTACGAATAACTTCACGGTTGATTTCCGCAAGAATCTCAGTAGAAAGAATGTTAGCAAGTTCTGCTTCTGCATTCAATCCGTGGATTGCCTTGAGGTCTTGAGCAAGCTCTAGTGAGTACTCAGCTTTCAACGCACGAGATTTAGCAGTAACTGTTACTTTCTCGATGCTGAACGCCATCTGGTTGAAGTGCTCAGATTCACCGAGTCCTTCAGCAGCGTCTGTACGCATACCTTGACCAACGTTGTAGTCAGTAGCGTTTGTCTGTGCAGCAGTTGCGTTAAGAAGACCAGGATTAGAACCACTTTGTGCAGTTGTACCTAAACCAACGTTGCTTGCACCAGTTGCGGTGAAACCATCAGTTTCGTTGAATCCAGAATCTTGTCCAGCAAATGCTGTATCTGCTTCGTCGAACAGAGCTTCTGTGCCACTCTGTGTCTTGTAGCGTGAACGCATTGCAAAGATTAGTCCAGTAGGACCATTCATTGGTTGAACACCAGCTAGGTCATATGCGACCAAGTTTGGCATTGCTCTTCTGATTAAAGAAATCAGAACGGGGTCGAAACCAGCAGTAGGACCACCAGCAGCAGCATCAGCAGAGAAACCTGCGTTTGCACCTGAGTTAGTAGCGTTTGTAGGGGCTTCTGTAAGGAAAGAACGCTCTTCACGTAATTCTTTCTCTTGGTTTTCTAACAGGATAGCGGTTGTCGCTCTACGATGAGAGTCCTTGATTGGATCAAGTCCGTCATAATCGAGAATAGGTGCCCACTTTTCCTGTAGATATTCAGAATTGAACATCTGCATTTTAAGTTTACCTTTTTATTTGTTTGAAATTAATAATTTAAAAATCACTTTTTAGCAGCTCTTGAAAGAGTATTCAAATAGGCTTGCATTGTTGGGTTAACTTCTTCCGAAATTACCTCATCAGTTGAAACCTCTTCAGATAAATTTTCAGAGGTGCTCTTTGGAGCACTAGTATTACTTGGGAAATAAGATTCCTTTAGTGTACCTAGTTTCTCACGATAGTCTGTCTCACTTTCAAACTCAACATTCTCTGCAAGAGTAGCAAGTTTCTCTTTCTGAGTGTCTGCAAGACCTTCAGTAACTTCAGCAAATATTCCATCTGCTGTAGATTCTGCTAATCTACGATTAAGAGCAACATTCTTATTGATTTGCTCATTGAGTTTGGACTCCATTTCATCAAGTTTATCTACCATACTATTAAGTACATCATATTTTTCTTCAGGGATAGTTACATAATGTTCTTCAAATAGACTCTTCATTCCATCTAGGAATGATTCAGTCATTTCTGTTTTAAGACCAGCTTCTACTGCAAGTGCATTTTCTTGAATCCACTCATCAGCAACGTACTCAAGGTAAGAATCAACTCTTTCAGTAAGTCCTGCCTTAATACCATCTAGTTCTTCAACTAGAGCAGCAGCATATGCTTCATTGAGTTCTTCTTTGATTTCTCCAACCTTAGTTTTAATTGCGGTCTCGAAAATTGTTCTAGCTTTATCCTGAAACTCTTCGGAAAGATCTTCACCTTCAACTAGTGCTTTGAGGTCTTCCTCAACATCAATAGTTTCTTCGATGACTTCTTCTTCAGTAGCCTCTTCTTCGGCAACAACTTCAGTTCCTTCTTCTGTTGTTTCTTCTTCAGATACAACTTCTTCTTCTGTTGTTTCTTCTTCAGCAACTACTTCATCAGTAGTTGTTTCTTCTTCAGCAACAACCTCCTCTTCGTGCTCAACTTCTTCTGCTTTAGCTGCTTTAGAATTAACAACATCTTTAACTTGTGCTAAAGTTGCTCCACCTTCTTTAAGTTTTGCAGAATCGTCGTCAGGACGATAGTTTTCAGGAGTAGGTCCACCGAGGTCTTCGACTGCAGCACCAGATGGTGCTTGTAGTGAATCACCTGCTTGGGCACCTTTGGTTACTACGTTTTCTTCGATGTTTTCCATGTCGTGAATTTGTTACCAACGGACGGTTTACTATGATTCGTAAGAATCTATACTTATTTATAGATTTCTTAATGTTAGAGGTTATTTAGAAAATCTTGGAATAGACCAAGTTTGTGCTCCTCTAAAGCACGTTGACCAACTAATGTATTAATTGATTTCTTTGTTTTTTCTGCGAGTTGTTCACGGAGAAGTCCTCCTTCCCAAACCCACTCTTTGCCTTCCATGATTCCATTTACAAATGCATCTGGAGCAGAAGGATCGGCAACGATATCAGCAGCAGTTGCTAACTGAAAATCTTCACCAACTACTTTACAACCATTATGATCTTCTTTAAGCGATCCAATACCACGAGAAGAAACGCCTAACATAACACCTTCACCAAGTAAAGATTGTGCTATCTTACCCATTGGTGTTTCAAGAAGAGTTGCTTTTCCCTTAAAATTATTACCTTCTCTAACTAAAGATGTAATCTTATGAGATACTCTATCTAGATTGACTGTAGGACCTTCGGGATGACCCAACTCTCCTAAAGCACGACCTTTACCAACAAAATTCTCACAATATCTGTCAACTTCTTTACTAAGAGTTTCTACAGGATACATTCTACCATTGCGGTTTTTAATACCACCTTGGAGGAAAGTACCTTCTATACAAAGACGTTTTTTGCCTTTATATTTTTCTGTAATAACTTGTACTTGAGAAATCTCTTCTGTAATTAATTTCATTCTTCGGTTTCCTGTTCTACTGGTTCGCCAGATTCTTCTGGTTCATCATTAAACATTGCATTTGCTACAAGAGGTTTAGCTGCATCTAATCTTTCAGATGATTTAGCATAAAGAATATCTTTTATTTTATCTGAAACATCAGATGAAGATGCATCAGTTGCAATCAAATCAACAAGTTCTTCCATGAGAATTAATAATAGAATGTATATTTCCTATTTATAACTCCGCTTTCTTGGTATCTTTTTGATATTGAGCATCAACTGTTTGTGCTTGTGCTTCCAAATCAGGATCCATAGGCATTTCACCCATACTTTCCATTGACGGATCACCACCCTCTTGAGGTAATGGTTCTCCAGTTATTGGATCAACTTGAGATGGATCTGGAATAATTCCTTTCTGTATTTCATCTTCAATTTGAACATCAATCTCTTCTATTTCTTGATCAGTTTGACGTAAAACTCTCTTACGAACATACTCGGTAGAATAATACTTACCAATATAAGGTTCAATAATAGAAAGTTGATTCAACCTACCTTCCATAAGTTCAGATTCTTTTAATTCTGCAAATTGGTTATCATACAAGAAGTCATATTGAATATGATCTTCCATACCTTTCCAATCTTCAGGTGTAACAATATTCTTAAGAATTAATTGCGTCTTAAGCATATCATTAAACATTGCTGCAAAACGCTTTCTTAAACGTCCTACAAACTTAGCAAATTTAAGTTCATCTCTTAAGATCTCTGATGAACGACCTAAATTAAAACCGCCTTCAGCAGCAATTCTAGATTCGGGAACACCTAATGCTCTATAAAGTTTCTTTTGGAAATAGTCAACATCAGATAATTCACCCAAATTCTGACCACCAGGTAGAGTTGTGATTTCAGTTCCACGACCACCTTCTCTTCTAGGCAACCAGAAATCTTCCATCATACTCATAAATTTACGATCATCACGAACTTCACCTGTGTTCGCATCGTAAACTAACTTATTTCTATAGCGATTCATTACCTCTTTTAGGTATTGCTCTGCTTTTACTTTTGGGAGATTACCTACATCAATATAAAATATTCTTCTTTCTGGTGCTCTTGATAATCTGTATATAACAAGAGAATCCTCAATCATTCTCAATTGATTAAGTGCCTTAATTGCTTTATGAAGATATGAAAGAACCCTATTCTTATTTCTATCAACTAAACCAGAAGTACAATATGTAATAGAATCTTTAGCAATTTTAATTGAATTTTTTGCTTGACTCATTTGCCCAATCATTCCTGTTGGATATTGAACTTTAGGAGTATATACAAAGTATTCATCAAATTCTGGATTAGGAACTATCTCCTTATCATTTTTAATTCTTATAGAAGGATCATTACCTTTCTTTTTCTTTTCTTGACGAATATATTTTATCTTTAAAGGATCGATATATCTAAGATCTTGAATACCATCTTGAGGATTCTTTACATCAATAACTTTTAAATAAAATAATCTACCATCAATATACCAATTTCTAAAAATTTCATGGGACTTTTTATCAAAGTCCATCATTTCTTTAATATGTCTAAACTCTTCCCTAATCTTTTTCTTTAAAGTATTACTTGCATTCAAATTTGAAAGTTCTACTTCTACTGGTGAGTCATATAAATCACTAACTATTGCTTCATTTACAACATCTTCTATAGCACCATCCGCTTCTGGATGAAGTGCCATCTCTCTATATCTTCTTATTAAGTCGTATTCAGAACGATATGCACCCTCAATATCTACGTATTGACCATAAAATCCACTCGATATAAAATTATCAACACCGTCCTCATTGTTTTTGGGGACGGGTGATATTATCGAAGTGGATTTCTTCTCTGTATCCTCAATAGAAAAACCGAAAAGTTTTGCCATAGTATAAAATTTACTCTGTTATATCTTCTATTTAGTTGATATCTTCACCACCAGCATTTGGACCAGTGCCTTTAATAGCTTCCCAGTACTGAACTTGTAGTTCAACAGTGAACTCTTGGATACCTTGAGCATCATAAGATAACTCAATAGGACCAACCTGAGTTGGGAATGTATCATAGAATCTGTAAGATCTTAATGTTGATCCGTCACGATCTAACTGATAAACATAAGCATCTGCTTGATAATCTGCAGGATTAACTAAACCAGTATTATCTGACATCCTGTTAATGGTATTCATCCATCTTTCAAAAGCAGATCTTACACCAAAATCAGTATCGTTAATTACTGTAACAGTCCAAGAATCGATTGTTCTGTCTCCAGCAATTTTAAGAACCCTTCCTCTGAAAGGAACTTCAATCTGAGCAACATTGGATGCTGGTAAATTAGCACCCTTTACTAAGAATCTTGATTTATCAAGAACTGCTGTATCTGGTTGAGCAGCGTCTGGAAAAGTGAGGACAACTTCAAACAGATTAGCACGAGCACCACCACCTGTCAACTTACTCTTGAAGTTTGATATCGTCCTTAGTGGTGGTGGATTGACTTGATTTCTAGCCATGATTGATTAAAACCTCTTAATTAAACTGAACCGATTACTTCTTCAAAAGCAACACCAGTTCTTGTAGCAACAAAGGTAAGACCGATGAAGTTGATAGAACGTGCTGGTTTAATGAAGATGTCTGCAACAAACTCATTTGCGTCAATGACTGCTGCTGTGTTATTTGTTTCATCGCAAATAACTACGAAGTCGAAGATACCTCTCTTCGCTTGAACATCCCTTAAGAATGGTTCAACTATATTTACAAAGTTAGTCCTTGTAAGTTCATCGTTGAATTCAAAGAGTTGATCTTTTGCAGCTGCTGAAATGGCATCTTCAAGATAGATGAATAATCTACGAACGTTGATGCGATCAAATGCGGATGCTTTTGCAAATCCAGTTTTATCACCGAATAAAATAATACCTGCACCTGGTGAACTAATAACTGGATTAATTCTGTTTGAATAAAGAGTATCTCTTTGCTCTTTACCAGGATTGTAAACAAGTTTAGTTGCGTTAAGAATAGCACCTCTTGCTGTTCCTGCTGGTGAGAACCAAGGGAACTGCTCAATACTTGTTCTAGCACATGTTCCAGCAATGTCTCCATTTAATGGAACATATCTGAATGTGTTATTAAAGCGGTCATACATGTATTTGTAACCACTATCAAATACTGCATAAGTTGAAGATGCTCTATCAGAATAGAAACTTGTTATATTTGATGTAACCGTATCAATATCACTAACAGTTACAGTTCCAGAAACACTATCGTTTAAGAATGCTTGTCTGTAAGGTGAAACAAATGCAACTGCATCTTTTCTTGCTTCGGCAACTGCAATAACTTCATCTGCTACTCCAGCAGCAGTGTCTTTATCGTAGTTTGCAGATCCCATCAAAACAAAGTCGATGTCAGTTTCTTCTTTGTTCTTGAATACTTTTAATCCACTAATGATGTCATCAGCACCACAATTTAATGCACCACCAGATGTTATAGTAGAAATACCACCATAATTTGTTCCGTTTGCTAGTGCATAACTGTTAGATCCAGAACCACCAAAGTTAACATTGTCTGATTTCTGATCCCAACCAGCATCAGCATCTAAAACATATCCAGTACTAAATGCATTTGCTACGCTATTAGCAGGAGCACTACCACCAAAGACATACTTAGAATTAACTGCAAGATACTTTCTCCAATATGAAGTAGCACCTACAGAATATTCTGCATCTGTTGCTTTAGAAAGTGATAGATGTTTCTCTAAAATTGTTCCAGCATTTCCAGTAATAGATCCAGTGTCGTCTATAACAACAACATGAATTTCATCAAATCTACCTCCTCTGGAAGCAACGTATGATGAAGTTGATGGTCTATTCGCTAGTTGATCCCACTCAAGAGTACCACCACCTTGTAAAGTTATTGTTTGAGATTCAAACCAATCAGCAACTCCACTAGGTGTTTGATTTCCAAGTGAAACCGCATTACTTAATCCACCACCGTGAATTGCAACCGCCTCTTTCTTGAATTCATATGCTCCACCAGCATTGTATTCAACATTTGATTCAACTCCAGCAGCATCTACGTGAGAAACAACTTTAACTTCAACAGTACTATTAGCACTATCTACTGAAGTAATGACTCCTTTTATAAGACCGCCTAAAGTTTTTAATCCTTTTTTACGACCTGTAACATCCTGTGTTACTGCAGCACCAACTAATAATGATGATGTGCTTAAACCAACAGTTGAAATACCACTTAATGTTTGGTCTGACTTAGCATCAATAGTTGCTACCTTAATACCATTTGCCCAACTTCCAGGTGTACTAGCAGCAAAGGTTACTCCAGTGATTGTATTCTCATCGTAACCTAACTGATTGTAATGAGTTGAACTTTTAATTCTAATGCTAGAAGCAGTACCAACAAAAGCGTTCTTTAGACCAACACCAGTTACAGTGTTAAAGTCATCTGCTCTAACAACGCTTAATGTTCCACCATATGCAAGATATGATGATGCAACTAACCAATGCTCATAATGCTTATCCGTTGAATATGGTTGTCCAAACGTTTGAAGAAGGTCTTCTTCATTTTCTATTAACTGTGGATCTCCAACAGGTCCTTTCGCAAAAGGTGCTACAAGTGCTCCTGTAGACCCACTAGTTGGATCAACTCTACCAATGGTTAAGTCAACCTCTCTTATAACAATACCAGGAGATGCTAAATTTAGAGGCATCTTTTATACTCCGAATCTCAGATTTTTCCTATGATTATTTATTGTTTAGTATCTTTACATGTAGTCCCACATGTATGAACGGTCTCCATACTCATCTGTATGCCATGTATCTCCATCTTTATCAGTAAAACTTCCCATATCATTAAGACCATCCTGAACAAACCCAAATGGAGCCATATCTTGTTCTATCTGATTTTTCTGCTCTTCATATATTCTCTTACGAATGTCATTATCAGACATCTCTTTAAAATATTCTTGTGCAACTAACCAAGCAAATATGACAAGACACATAGCAAGGTCATCATTACACCCTTCCTCTGCTTCAAATGAATTATGCTTCTGTGCAAATGTTGTTAGTTCTGAAATAATTTCATAATCGCAAGTAAGGAGTTTATCATCCTCCATCATCGTCTTAAGATTGGAGCATCCTAACTTCTTAACTGCAGATG
>Ga0098042_1000692_pt1 | contig 13058 bp, 14 predicted proteins | sample 9_EtaG_FD_75066 | JGI IMG/M metagenome (GOLD analysis project Ga0098042, IMG submission 75066) | Marine viral communities from the Subarctic Pacific Ocean - 9_ETSP_OMZ_AT15188 metaG | ecosystem: Environmental > Aquatic > Marine > Oceanic | place: Pacific Ocean | collected 2015-01-10
AAAAGGTACAAGAGAGTTTTATGAAGTATATGATTTAGACCCTACGCATATCAAACAAGATTTAGGCATAAAGCAAAGTAAAAAGTTTATTGCACCGCAAAGTATTAAAAAACAAATGCTTACTAATTTAGTAGAAGCTATGGCATTTCAGAAAGCATCTAAGGGTGGTTTTACAGTTAAAGAAGCAGTTGACGGTATATTTAAAGACTTTATGGAACCACGTATTAAAGGTGATGCAAAAGCTAATGAAGCATTAGATGCGTACTTAGAGAAACTTCCTACAGCATCAGATAAACAATTAGCTAAAGAACTAGATAAGCTAGACTTTGATGCTATTGGGCTAGAACGTATAACAGATGCAATGAAACAGCCTGGCAATCAATTGTTTTCTAAAGCATTTTATAACTATTTGTTATTAAATAGAAAGTCTGCTATAAGAGAAGAGTATGCTGAAGGTGTAATGACAGAGGCAGAATACGATGCAAATAACAAAGAAGTTGAGTACTATCATTCTGTTGCACAAAAGATGATAGCAGCTGCACGTAAAGACGCTATTAAACGTGGTAAACCAGAGAATGAAGCTAACATATTTACGCATCCAGATATAAATAAATACAGAGACAAAATGATGTCTAGTTGGATAGTAAACTCTGTTACTAAACCAAAGGTTAAAAACTCTGCTGCAGCTATTATTAGACCATACGATGAAGGATTGCAGAAAGATTTAGATGGTGTTAATCCTAGGTTAAAAGAATTAAATACAAATTCTAAAATATTCTTCCTTGGAGACAAGCATAAAAAGAAAGTTGTTGAAACAGAGCTATATGGAGAAAAAACACTCGAAGAGCTGTATAACACGTACTTAAGTAAAAGTACTCCAGAATCGGCTAAAAAACGGCTAGAAGAGGTTTTTAGGACTGCAGTTATAAGAGTTCCAGCAGATTCTAACTCTGGTACACAGATATTGCAGTTTGCTGGGTTTACTGGTAGAAATGACTATGGTATACTAATGCATGGGTTAAAAATGAGAGCATTAGGTGGTGCTGACCTTGATATTGATTCTGCGTATATGTACTTTGGTGGTAAGGGTGGCTTAAAGAAAGAATATAAAGATGTAATGGAAGCTCAAGAACAAGAGTTTTATGTTAAGCAAAAAGATGGTAGATTTAAAATAGCTGATAACAAAGCTAAAGAGTTTGAGAAAAAACTTATAGAAGAATATAGTCCAAGAGAAGATGCATTATTTAAAAGTCAGGCTGGTATGTTTGCGCCTAATATGCGACATCAAGCATCAGAAGGTGCTGTAGAAGGTAGAGGACTTCTTGGTGGAGCTGCTGTTAATCCTAAAAACATTATGGCGTCTGCATATCAAATGATACTCAATAAAGGTAAAGATGAGTTTACTGTTAAACATTTTGGTAAAAATGTAAAGGTAACTCTTACTCCTAAAACTAAACCTGAAGAAATAGATTACGCAAATAAACTAATGCGTGCTACTGTTGGATTTGCATCTGATGCAATGGATTATGGTAAGCCTAAGGGTTATGAGAATTGGTACAAACAAGCATTAGAAGCTCATTTTACTGTTAAATCAAAAGTGCCATTAGCTAAACTAAACGTATCTCAGTTTAATCAAAATGGTGTTATTGGTATGTTAAGTAAAGCTAACAGCGCATACTATGGCAAAGATTATATAAATCAACGCCAATATACTATGGAAGATAGAAAAAATCTTACAGCAGAACTTATGGCTGAAGACCCAAAGAATATTACTACTATGACACCTAAAATAGCTAGGCTATTACATAATATAGACTACTCTGACCACGCATTAAATAGGGTAAAATTTGATAGAATAACAGATTTATATAATAATTATAACAAAAGTGTAACTGAGTATAGTTCTTTGAAAGGTGTGTTAGGAAGAAGAACATTAAAAACACCAACTCCTACAGTAATTAATAAAGTATACACTAACAATTTATTAAATCCTGATGCATTAGTTGCAGCTGCTAAAAACAAAAGTCAATTTTATAAAATTATAAAAGGAACAAAGTTTGCTACTAAGAAAAAAGCAGAAAATAAACTTTACACAGAACAAGAACGCATTGCTGTATTAGAACGATTAAAAGAACAAGCTGGTGATTTTTCTGGTAGAGACATACAAACAATGGTTACTGTGCAGGAACTTGTAAAAATTATAGATGTTGTAAAGAAAAGAGTCCCTGGTATTACAAAAGCTGAAGTAAATGCAATGATAAAAGATGCGCATATTACAGTAGAAAAATTAAAAGCAGAATCATATCTAATGAGAGATGATAGGAATAGTTTAGATACTGAACTAGATAGCGGTAGACAAAGAAAGTCTAAGGGCTCATCTATTAAAGACCAGAATGCTATTGATGCAGAGATAAGAACATGGAAACGTGGCAGAACTGACATAGAAAAAAGATTGTTTGATACATTAATGTTAGGTTCATTAAATCGTGGTAATCCTGAAAGATTAGCAGAATTAAATGCAATTAAACTAGAAAGACCTTTAACTAATAAAGAACAAAGAGAATATAATACCGAGCTTACAAATACAGCAAGAACGTCATCATCTATGCTAGGATATAATAGTGAAGCTATGGAAACTAATTCTATTGGAAAGTTTTTAGGCGAAATAAACAATACATACAACGAAATATCTACTCATCGTGCACCAGAGCAAATACGAAGAGAGGGAACTGTATTATTAGAAGAGCCTACTAAAAAAGAAAGTATTGAAAAAGGATGGCCTGAGGAATCTGATGCTAAGCTAACAGAAGTATTTACTACTGGATGGGAAGGTGTTAAAGAAGCTAAAGGTAAAACTAAATTAGATGCTGAGACTAAAGGTTATATTGATGACATTGTAATGGATTTAAAAACAGAAAACAATAAAGTTGCACAAAATATTGGATTTATTGCACGTGAAGTTGTAGGTAAAGACATAAATATATTTAATAAACAAGACTGGATGGTACTTCGTAACTGGCTTAGAGATACTAAAACTGGTACTCTATGGCAACGATTAAAAGGTGAAGACATTAGTAAAGTATCACAGCGTACATATTTACAGTTCCCTGAAACTATTAATAAAGAACTAATGAGAGACGAAATAGTTCTTATGCAAAAGAAGGGTATATTTATGACAGCAGAAGGTATGAAGACTGGTAAGTCTATATTGCCTACTCAGTACATGGATATTACTCAATATAGAATTAAAAGCGTGTTAGATGCAGCAGATGCAGCTAATGAAAACTTAACTTTAGAAAGAGTAAAGGAATATACATTCTTAGATGGTATACCCGAAGGTAGACAGTTATGGGAAGTAGCTATGGTTAAACGAGAACTTCCTATGGCAGAAAAGATTTTAACTGATGTAAGTAAAAAAGATAAGCCTCTTGCTATGTTCCACGCCAAAACATATACAGATGCTTTTAACGAGATTACTAAGAAACATAAATATGAATCTGATTTAAAGGATAAAGTTTATACAATTGAAATAGATAAAAAGTTACAAAAATTAAAAGGTTCTGAGATTGTTGATATTATTAATAACAAAGAAACAGAGTACTATAAAAAGGAATTAGAGCTTGCACAAGGTAATGTTCCTAGAGATGCATCTGGTAATCTAAAAATAATAAGAACTACAAAAGATGGAGAACCTTTATATGCATTGCAAAAAGCAATAGAATTTGGAATACCTGGATTTACATCAGGTCCTAAAAATAGTGGCTACGTTAAAGGATTTTACGACCCTAAGACTAAGCAGAATCCAATCATTAACTTTGAAAAACTTGTAAATGATTTCAATAGAGCTGTAGCTAAGAATCAAAAATTACCAACAGAATTTGGTATTGATGGTATAAATACTATAGCAAGGTCAATGAAATATGAAATAGCTACTAACACTAAGAAGCTAAACAAAAAAGAATTAAAAGAAATGTACGAAACATTTCCATCTAGAACTGGTAGAATATCAGAAGAAATGTATTTTCCACATAATCATTTTAGCAAAAAGACTGCGCTTAATGCACTTAAAGAATATGTAAAGTATATACGCAAAAGCAGTTTAGATGTTAAAGAACAAGATAAGTTAATAACTAAATTAACATACAGGCACCATGCATTAACTGGTGATTATATGTTTGAAGCTATTAATACCTGGGAAGGTTTTAATAAAAGTTTAGAAAATATAGGCAAACGTAAACAGAAAAAAGAAGAACGCATAAGCTGGTTGCAGGATATTAAGAAAACTGGTTCTCAACTTAGTAGGGAAGGTCATATACCTGGATATTCATTAGACATACAGGTTCCGACAGGCTACGGTAAGAGTTTAAATAATACATACTACAAGCAATGGGCTCAAATACTTGCAAGAGATACTATATCTAAGTTTGAACAGTCAATGTTTGATAGAAAAGTACCAGAAAACATTAAAGAATCGTGGTCTACATTCTTAAAGCTTTATGTGCAAGGTGCTATAGGCAACCCTGATGTAGTTCCTGAATATGTTTATGAAAATCCTAATATGAAAATAAAAGGTACACCTTATGGATGGTGGGCTGACAATAGAGTTAAAGATAGACTTAACAAAATAGGCGACAAATTAGGTTTAATTAAGAAAGAATTACCCGAAGAACTTAGAGGTTTAGATTTAAATGATGTACGTAACTGGAGTAATTTAGAAGCTAAGTTTGAGTTAGCATCGTTATTAGCACACCCTAAGTCTGTTGTTGCTAATATCTTTGGTGGTACTATGCATACTGTACAATCTGTTGGTATGAAGACTTGGATGGATGCTAGAAACAATAAGTATATGGCTTCACTTAGTGAACAATTTGCATCAAAAGAGGCTAGAGAAGCGTTTGTAATTAAACAAGGCGTACTGCCTGAGCAATTACTTGAGGAATATGGCTTAGCAACAGAATATCAATCATCTCGTAATAAAGAGTTTATTGAGCTTGTTGCACGTAAACTTAAACGTGACCCTAATTTATCTAGTGAATCTGTTTTTGATTTAGGCAAAGAAAAAGGTATCACAAGACCCGTTACAGAATTAGCAGCTAAGTTTATGTCTGTACCAGAAAGAGCATTAAGAAGAGATGCATTTATGGCGCATTATTTGTTTTGGTATAAAAAGTTTAATGGTGCTGTTAGAGAGTTTGACCACCCTATATTAATAGACTTAGCTAAAAAAGGAGTTAAATCTACTCAGTTTTTATATTCTGCTCCATTTAGACCTATGTTTGCTAGAACAGCATTAGGTAAAGTAATGACACGTTTCCAGCTTTGGGGCTGGAACGCTATACGTTTTAGAAGGGAAGCATTAAAACAGGCTAGGTTGTATGGATTCAAAGGTAAAGAAGCAGAACGTGTTGCTAGAACAATGCAACTAGACCTTTTTGTATTTGCATTAGGTAATGCTTTTGCATATTCTTTATTTGATACAGCAATGCCGTCACCATGGAACTGGATGCAAGACACAAGTGAATGGTTGTTTGGTGATGAAAAAGAAAAGAAAAGAGCATTCTTCGGTCAATGGCCACAGCCTATTGCACCATTACAGTTAATTACTCCACCAATAGCACGACTTCCAATGGCATCTATGAGAGCTGTATTAGAAGATGATTGGGAACGAGTAGCTAACTACTACGTACACACTATGTATCCATTTGGAAGAATATCTAGAGATTTTGTTGCTAAAAACAATTTAATAGAAAATCCAATGTCACTTGTAGATAAGTGGACAGGAATACCATTAATAGGATTAAGTAGAGCGTCTAAGGAATTAAGGGAAGGCGAAGAAAGAAAAGTCCCAACACCTGGGTCAGGACTTACTTTCTGATTCTTCTATCATACCCCACAATAACCATAAGTATACTGTAAGGTCTGTCAATCTACCACGTACATCTTCTCTTTGACTTTTATACCCTTTAATATAAGCAGATATTCCATCAAAGTGTTTTGATGCATATACCCAGAGAGCTTGTTCTCTGGATATATTGCACGATTCTGCTACTCTTTCGAAGTTAGCAAATACATTATCTTCATCATGAGCGTATTCTTTCTGCCCTGAGTCACGAGTCTTTGTTATCTTTGGTAGAATCTTCTTTTCCATCAGATTCTTCATTTCCTTGTGTTTCATCAAGACCTCCTAACTTTTCTTTCATAAATGCATGAAATGATTCTTGTGATAGTATTTTATCTTCGTCTAACTTCATAAGCAATAGATTGATTGTCATTTCTGTTGCTTCGCATTTTTGTATTGTTTGATTAATAACATTGATTATTTGTTTTTTACCAATGTTTTTGTATTTTGCATTACTCATCTCTTTTTTTCTCCGTATACATTGCCATTGCTTTTTCTCGACCTTTTAAGATTGTAGCTACATTGCTATTTTCAAATTCAACTTTTGGTGTTCGTGTTGAATTTCCTCTTGTTACTGCAATAGACTCTGCCTGTTTTGTTTCTTGACAAAGAAATAACTCATTAGTTAGTCGTTTTATTTCTTCATCTTTATTATCTATCATTTGTTGTAGCTTTTGAACTTTATCTTTATAAAAGCTTATACTCATCGTTACCTCCTATTTGAAATGTAGTTTTTAGTTTTGCTTTCATTTTAGGTTTTGGATTACCACCATTTAAAAATCTCCATACATTATCAACTGATATAGCTATGTCTAAGTTAAACTTAAACTTTTTTAGTTGATAGTTAGGTTCTCTTATCCATCTACCCTTAGTGTATAATCCTGCTAATATGCCTATTTCTTCTCCTGTTATTTTAGATAACAGTTCTGCGTACATATTTAGCTGTATTTCATGAGACTTATAATGGCCTCCTGTTTTGATATCTATAATAGCATATTTACCGTTCATTTTAGCTATTATATCACAAGTACCTGCCCATGGCACATCTTTATGCCACATAAACAATTCTGTTTCTATCATTTGTATTTCATTTTCTCTCCAGAATTTTTCAAACGACATAAGATGTTTACATATTTCATCATCTTCTGCTTCAACAGATTCACCATGCATGTACTTTTCTGCAAGGTCATGAACAAGCGTTCCCCTATTTGCTGCTTTATCACGTTCTTCACACGCAATTTTGTAGCTGGGGTGATTACCTAGCCATTGCTCAAAACCTTTGCCTTTACTTAGTGTTTCGCCTATAATAGTAGTAACTGAAGGCTTCCAATCATAAGAGCCAAATGGTGCATACCACCTGGCTCCTGATTCATGTCTTCTAATATCTAGGCTTTCTTTGTACAGCTCTATTTTATCCTTCATAGTTCATTAACTCCTTTATAGGTACTAACGCACCTTCACTAGCATTGTCATCGCCGCCTTTTACTGGATAACTAGCTATACCTTCGTTTATTAACTTTTTAACTTTGGCTTTCATTATGTCGGTAGGCAACAATATTATCCCTTGTATCTCCTCCTCTAGGGTTAGTATTGTCGCCCACCAATCAGCCTTGGTAGTTGTTATACCACTCAAGGTCCCACGCCATACAAATTCTACAAATATATTGCCTGTCTTTTTCCACTTATCACGTTCTGTTTTGACTTCAATCAATCTGTTGGTATCTGCTGTCAATAATTCTGATAATGTACCTTCATATTTTATTCCGAAAGGCAAGTCAATATCGTAGAATTTACTCATCGTCTACTCCGTTCATTTGTTCTTTAGCTCTCCAAGTATACACACCATTTAAGTATGTTTCTATCCACCAGCATCCATTTGCAGCTTTTTTAATAGCTTTTGTACGCCTATCCATTGTTGATGTTTTTGGCTTTGAAAGCGTTCTGCCTGCGTCTCTTTGCTTTGATGAAAGGTTTACTAGAGTTGTTTTTTTCTTAGTTGTTTTTATTTTTTTTAAGTCCATTTTTATATCTCCTTATCCATCTGCCGTTTCTAAATGTTAGATTGAACAGATTTTCTTGATGTTTTATTATTTTTTCAACGCACGATAAATAGTTCTTGTCGTTACGTTGTATCTTTTTGCGAGGTCCTTTATTTTCCATCCTAACAACCTTTTTAGTTTGATGCCTATTCTATCGAATCTGCTTATTTTTACGTTCATGCCATAACCTCCTGGCTTCTGCTTTTGTTGTGTTGTCTGCTTTTCTTTTATCTCTTAATACATATGTTCCGTTTGCATAAAAGATAAAGTCTTTGTCTTCCCAATTTGCTAATTCATATTGTGTCGCAGGATATGGCCGTGGATTGTTCAAGTTCCATATCTCATCTGTTATTGTCATTAAAGTAATTATTGTATAACATTTAATTACCATTCCAAATAATATCATATTGTCTCCTTATGTGAGTGGGGAGAGCTGCACCAAACTATTGATAATAACTCCCGTTAATTGTTAATTGTTTGACTCTCCCCGTTTCTTTCGATGTTGTAACATCCACATTATACCTATTTATTATAACTGCGGTTATTAGTTACATTTTTGGAGTTTTTATCCTGCAACTTCCAGCCAGTAAAATTAAGCAGTGTCCTCAAAAGGTGTTAAAGGACGGGTCATGTCTACAACCCAAAACTCACCTTTGTATGCGCTCACGCTAACATCTCCCCACTGCTTATTTAGTTTTTTTGTACTTTACTATTCTTTTAATACTTGGCGTCAAGCTAGACATTGCCACTGCTTGTTTATATGCTTTGCTTTTATTAGGCCTTTTAGAACCTTTTCTTCTTCCCATTCCAGTTAACTTATATTTTGCTCCTATTTCATATATTTTACTTATCATATTTTTTCCTATTTAAATACATCGCTTCTAGCAAGTTTGCGTAGTATATAATCTCTTGAATTTTTGTTTTGTCTTTTTAACCAGCCTAATAACTTTTTATATACCTTATCTGTTAAAGGGCCCTTTCTGGTATTGCAACGTGCACATATCATTTGAAGATTTGTCTTGATAGAATCTCCGCCGTGGCTAATAGGATTAGTGTGGTCACAAACCATATTGTTAACTTTAAGTATTTCTTTGCAATATTTACATTGTTTTCCGTACGCCAGTAATATAAGTTCACGAATTTCTTTAAGACTAATGTCAAATAATACTTCATACTCTCTGCTCCTTCTTTTCAATGAAGTTCGGAGTGTAGATGATTTTTTCATCAATCTATGGAAGACACCCTTACTTCTGTTGCCATGATGTTTCTTAAGCTTTGGGAGGAACTTGTCCTCCCAAAACTTCATTCTACTAGTTAATCTACGCTTCTGTTGTTTCATGCCAGTTTATTTGCCTGCGAAAAACAAGCGTAAAGTTTGTTTCGAACTTCCATATTCCAAAGATTAATGACGATGCTCTTCCAGTTTCGTCATCAATCCATGCTACGCCTGTTCTAAACAATTTGAATAACTCTATCATAGCTAAGTTATCGTCTAGTACTATTGTTATAAACCATCCCATTAGACTCTCCTTAATCTAAAACTTTCACGCCATTCTACATCTACATCAAATAACTCGCCATCAGTATTTTTGTACATATGAATTTCTTTAATATTAGAATCAGCTTGGCCATTAAGACCAATCACTTTACGTGATGCATTCTCAATAGCACCTGAACCTTTACCTGCATACAGGTCTAAGACTTCATTTCTACTGTACTCTCTACTAACTTGTGATACTTGTATGATGATAACGTCCAGATTTACAGCCATATTAGATAAGTTATGAGATATGTATTTAATCTGTTCATACTCTCCTTTAACATCCTTTGGCGTATCCACTAAGTCTATATAATCAACAACTACAAGATATGGATTTAATTCTTTTATCTTGTCTTGTATTGATGTAAGAGTTGGTGTTACTGTTTGTATGTGCAAATGTTGTAGTTCATCGGAATGCTTTTTGTATATTTCTTTGTAATTAGCATTAACTTCTTCTTTTGATAAACCAGATACAATCTGCAAATGACGTCTGTGCATGTACCATGCTGAAAGTTCTAAAGATAAAAACAATGTTGGTATTTGCCATTGTTTGTTTATTCTATCGTTTTTAAAATCTACACCCAATGCAAGATTTTGCGCTAATGTAGTTTTGTTAGAACCTGTTGGACCGAATATAGTAACAAGCTCTCCTGGATATATTTGAGTGTCATATCCTTTTAAATCAAACATATCTGATAAGGGTACAGTTCTACCTTGGAAGTTTGTTTCTAATCGCTCTTCATATTCCTTTTGTAATGTGCTAGAATCTTTAACATCAATATGATAGTTTTTGCTTTTAAAGTAAATACATTTTGTTTGACAATGTTCTTTCATTACTGAATCATGACAACTGTATCTGTAGTTTCCATTGTAAACAGATTCTATCTTTTGTATTACTGATTCTTCGTTCATCATATTGTTATTCCAATGCAATATCATTACTTTTGCATAGTCACTAGGAACACCATTTCTTTTGAGATAACTAGCTATCCTAAGTAGCGTATTGTGCCTAGAGCCTTGTATTGGGCCATTCCTGAGCATTGTTTGCACACAAGGTACTATCTTCGTGGGCTCACTAACTTTGCTTTGTTGGCGTATTCTAGGGACATCTAGGCATATATAGCCTTCTAGCTCATTATCACCATCTAATAATTCATATGGGTATTCAAAGCGTGGGTCTTTAGCCAAGTCGTGTATCTGTTGATAATTATAGTTTAGTGCTTCATGCAATGTGATAGGTATTTTATATAGGTTTGTCTTTTGATTTTTAGTGTGAGAAACTCTATATATTCCACTTCTCATATATATACTACTATCTATATCTTTAAACAGATTTGACATTGTTTGTTTGACTTGATAGGGCAGGCTATCACTAGCTTGGAAATTGAATACTTTATTTGTTATGACGATATGATAACCAGTACCACTAAAATAACATTGTATACTCTCATCTAAGACTTCTAAAGTATTTAAATGGAGTAGGGTATTACGCAATTGTTTTAGTGTGTATTCATCTGAGTTATCTTTTCTATCTATATCAATAAGTACATTGTCAATACCACGCTTACCGTGATAGCCTTTTAACGTCCTATGTGAATTAGCATATTCTTTTGCATCATCACCGTAGAGATAAACAGAGCGATATAATGGGCTACCATCTTTAGGAAGATAATGTCCAAGCTCGCTGCGTAAAACTAGGTTGCCTCTATTATTAGGGCTTCCAACTGCTATCTCTACGTAGTTCATAGATTAGCTAACGCATTGTCAGCCAAGTTGGTTTGTCCTTTTGGAGCAAAATCATCTTGACTAGCTTCTTTTAGATATCCATTTTCTTTTAACCATTTGATATCTTTATCACATTGCATTCTACCACCTTCTGTGTTAAGCCATAGCTTTGGCCACATCTCTGTGTACACTTTATCTCCTGGCTTTTTAGGCTTCTTTTTGTATGCGTATGCAATAAACTCTTGATTAGTAGTTTTGAAATTATTATTTAAATGTTCTGCGATGTTTGTAATTTCGTTACCACTATCATCTTCCCATTTCTTGTCAATAGTAAGACCACCTTTAAATCCAATCATTTCAAAGACATTGTACATTCTTTTAAGTACGCTACCTCCAACAATCTTACCTTCACCATCTTTATCTAGTCTGCCTAGTAAAGACATTTTGTTTGTGTATTCACTACCTTTAACAGATAGTTCTATTTCTAAGAATATCTCAGCCCAATCTTGACCTGGGAAATCACCACTTCTATCCTTAAATCCTACTGGACCTACTTCTATTGCACCTAAGTATGAAGACTTAGGAGTTCCTGTTCCTGCGCTTGTTGTTTCTGGTTTGAATATAGCCATTATTTAGACTCCTTATATATATTTTTCCATTCAAATTTAACTTCTTTACCCTTTAGATGGGGACATCTACTACCTGCTTCTATTGAATCATTAGACTTAAAGGATACCATCAATTCATCCTTTTCTCCACGATAAACATAGCCTATAGCGTCACACCCAGCCATAATTACATTCTTTAGTTTACCTGTTAAATCAAGAGATTCTGGTATAACTATAGGATTGCCTTCTGTAACTGCATAAGCTACTTTTCTATGACCAATTATGATAAGATGTTCTGCTACTTCTTTGAAGTGTGAAATAGTTTTAGCTACCTTTTCACGTACAAGTCCATAGCCCTTACCAAATGCTAAGTCTGCAATAGAGTTTACTCCCTCTTCTTCACATACTCTGCGCTCAGCCCATTCTGCTACCTTATCAATAGTATCAATAGCTATATACTTGTATTTTACGTCTTTACTTTCTTTGATAGCTATCAATGTTTCAATCAACTCATCTCTAGTATTTACTTCTTGTATGTAACCTTCAATCATACGACTACCTTTTTCTGTATCTATAATTAGACAATCATCTAAATTAGATAGCATGGTAGTTTTACCAACTTTAGGTGCTCCATACAACAATAGAGTTGAGGGATTTACAGAGACAGCTTTCCTCTTTTCTTTTGTTAGTTTCATTGTGTTTTTTCCTTATTTACGATAACGATAACTCGCCTTCGAAGATTGAAGACGAGCTATCAATTTACTAATTGTCAGGCTGGGAAGCAAGTATTTTTTTGTATTGTCATTGTAGGGAAGTTAAAAGTCAACATTGTTTCGTACGGACTATTTGTGACTACTTTCCTAATAGCGTTTACAATCATACTACCTGCCATATTTGAGCAATAACTTGATGCTTTGACATTGCATGGTTCTGCGTCACCTTCTTCGTCAGAATACCATGTTTTTAAGTATTTATTTAAAGTCAAGTCTTTGAACAAATATTGCTGGTAATGCTCACCGCCCATTCTACCATCTATCAATAAGAATGGTTTAGTTTGTTTGTTTGAACATATTTCCTGGACTGCATGTTTTCTAGATTTCATGCTATCAAAACCTAAAACAACAATGTCATTATTGTTTTGATACCGAAACATGTTAAAGTATTCTGGTGATTGTATTATTTCTAAATTCCTACAATTAATACTCATCAGATGTTCTTCTAATGCTTCAGTTTTTAACATTCCAATA
>Ga0098042_1000694_pt1 | contig 13049 bp, 9 predicted proteins | sample 9_EtaG_FD_75066 | JGI IMG/M metagenome (GOLD analysis project Ga0098042, IMG submission 75066) | Marine viral communities from the Subarctic Pacific Ocean - 9_ETSP_OMZ_AT15188 metaG | ecosystem: Environmental > Aquatic > Marine > Oceanic | place: Pacific Ocean | collected 2015-01-10
AAATTTGCTTTTGACAGATTGCAAGGACAGTATGACCAAATCATAGGGCTTATGGCTTCTATGGCAAAGATTAATGTGATGTCAATAATAGCTATGGAAGATGCAGTATTTACAGAAACTAACATATCTGGAGAGATAGAATCAGGACAATATAGAAAAGGTAGATTTGCTGTTAACTATCTAGCTCCAGGTACACAAGTTTCTAAACCAGCATCTAATGTTCCTTATCAAATATTTCAACAGATAGACAGAATAGAAAGACAACTTCGTGTAGGTGGTGCATATCCAATAACAGATGATTCACAATCACCACTTAGTTTTGCTACAGGTAGAGGATTAGAAGAACTTGGTGCAAGTATGTCACTTATGATTAGAGAGTATCACACAGTTATGGCAGATGCTATAGAGATGATTGATGCTAAAAGATTAGAGTGGGATGAAAAAATGTATGGTGGTAGTACAAAAGATTTATCAGGTTACTATAGCAATCAATTCTTTTCAGAAAAATATGACCCTAATAAAGATATACAAGGTGCATATAAAACTAGAAGAGTATATGGAGCTATGGCTGGATATGATGAGCCACAGAAAATTGTAACAGGGCTGCAATTACTTCAAGCAGGTATTATAGACACACAAACATTACAAGAAAACCTTGATGGGTTAGATAACCTTACTATGGTAAATACTAGAATTACAAAAGAAAAAGCAGATAAAATATTATTTGATACATTATTGGCTCAGGCACAACAAGGAGACCCTAAAGCAACTATGGCTGTTGTGCAGATAAGAAAGAATCCATCAGATATGCAAAATATCTTAGATAAATTCTTTACTGCAGAAGAACCAGAGATACCAAGTGCAGAACAAGAATTGCTTGGAGGAGAGGCTCTACCACCACAGGGTCCTCCACCAGGCATACAGCAATTTTTAGCAGGATTAGGTGGATAATGTCAGTTAATAAAGATTTTGCAGATATAGTTCATAATTCATTAGGGGAACTAGATGAAATTGGTGACAATATAATATTTCAAGCTGGTGATGAAACAAAAATATATCATGACCAAATGCCTCCTTTAGCTTTCCCTTTTGGCTACATGATTATAAGTTCTACATTTATGTTTTATGATGATGAGGAGAATAAAGATGGCTACGAGGAGTAATTCTAATAAAGGTGTTACAGGAAGAAATAGCAATGTACCACCACCAGCAAGAAACTTTAATGACAATACACAAGCTGTCAGAAGAATACCTGGTATGGATTATGGCGAACAACAAGAATTAACAGAGCAACAGAAAGCTGCTCCTTTACCAAAAGAAGAAACACCTAAAGCACCTGCTAGAAAATTTAGTCCTGTAGAAGTATTTGGAAAAACACAAATGGAAAAACAACCTTTAACAGATGGTGCAGCACTAGGACCTGGTAGGACAGGAGTAACATTAACACCACAAGAAAAAGGTGATTTGTATGCTATTGCATTAGCAGAATTATTTCCTACAACAGATACTGTTTCTTTGGCTAATGATGGACTAACTGTACTTGAAAACAGATAATGGTTTATCAATATACACTTGGAGATGACTTCAAAAGTAACTCTGAAAAAAAACAGTTACAAAAACAAACTATAGAGGATTACAAAAAGTTTAGTTTAAACGCAGATAAAAAAAATAGAGCTATGACAATCAAATATACCTATCCTTTTTTATCTACTGGTCTTATAAATTCATTAGTACAAACAGGTGCAAACAATGACCAAATTAAACAAGCAGCAGTTGAACAGATACAGATAAATGCTGCTAAAAATAAAAACTTTACAAAAACACCACCTGAATATGCAGACATAATAAAAAACGAAGAAGATGAAAATGGTTTTTTTGGTGGTGTAAAAAGAAGTATTAGATTTGCTTTTGATGTTTGGAATCACACACAAGAACAAGTAATACTTAGAGGTCAAAGAGGTAGGATACTATTTACAAAAGAAGTAGAAGAAGATTTACAAAAACAAGGTTTGACTTCCTCAGAAGCACAAAGAGTTGCTGGAATATTTACTAGCAATTTGTTACCCTTTCCTGCTGCATCTACAGAAAGAAAAGCTATAGCTAATGGTTTAGGTAGATTAATTGCAAGAAAAGATTTTGGTATATCTGAAAACTTTATTGGTGAAGTAGGAGCAAAAAAAATTGCAGGTTACTACGAAACAGCAGGACCATCATCATTAGAGTACACATTAAGAAAAGTATCAGAAGAAGCAGCATTAAATCCTGATGACTATATAAAAAACATACCTAAAGCATTTGGTAGATTAGGGGTTGATGGCGTTGTTGACAAGTATGATGAACTTACTGGTACAGGTTTTATTCCTGCTGGAGAAGCTGAAGAAATAACTTCAGAAATTAAAGAGGCTAATAAGTATAACGATAGAAGTATAACTACTGGTAGATACATAGAAAATCAATTAGGAATACAAGGTGATGAGGGTTTTAACATTGTATCAGGAACTATTGATGCAGCTATCCTTATACTTACTGACCCTGCAGGAGTTTTAGGAAAAACTGCAAAAGCTATAAAATCAACTAAAACTGGTATTCCAGCTCAAAATATAAAACAAGCTAGAAGAATACAACAAAGAATAAAAGATGCAATAAAAGAAGGAAATATATCTGATGCTAAAACTTTAGCGAATGATTTTATAAATCAAGATATGGGTAAAGATGTAGCAAATATTATATTAGAAGATAAAAGCTCAGATAAATTTATTAAATTACTTGATGCTAATAAAGACCCTGCTTACGCTCTTAAATTATTTGATGCAGAAAACGCAGATGATGTTGTCAATGCTGCTAGTGATGCAATACTAAATGGCACAAGTTGGAAAGTCCCAACAATCAATAGAACTAAAATTATACCTGATTGGCTTAATGACTATACATATAAAACATTTGGACAAAAAAGAGCAGCAGCAAAAGCTACTGACCCTCTTAGTAAAATAGGAAGATATATACCAGAAAATGAGGTTAACTTACAAGATTGGCAACAAACTGTAAATACACTTGTAAGTCATGGAACTGTAGGTAAGTTGCCAAGAAAAGACCTTAATGACATAGCAGTAAAGGTTACAAGAGCATTAGTAGATGAAGATTATCGTAAAGCACAAGACATTCTTGCTGATGATTATTATGGGAAGCTAATAGAAAAATTAGCAAATAAACCTGAAACAGTATCTTCTTTTAAAATACATCAAAACAAAATGCGTGGTTTTAGAGATAACAATGTTTTATACAGCATTGACCAAGAAGCATACAAAGCAGGAGAAGGACTAAAGCCTATAACAACTGGTATGCAGAAGTCTACAAAGATTGGAGATACATCAATAAACTTACAGACACCATTTCCTGACCAAGTTATGGATAGAACATTTTACTTTACTGACCATAGAGATTTGCGTAGAGCAGTCAAAAATGTAGATGGCATAGTTGCCAAGTCATTTGCTAAAGTATCAGATAATTTTAACGCAGATACACCACTTGGTAAGTTTTTTGCACAAGCAGATGTTAATGCTAAAGATGTACTAGGTAAAGCATCTGATGCTTACAGCGATAAAATTATAGACAAAGTGTGGACATTTCAAAGAGCTTGGTCAACAGCTAACTTACCTTTTAGACTTGCATATCCACTAAGACTTGTATTAGAAGGGCAACCTCGTATGGCTGCTTTTGGATTAGATTCAGTTGTTAATAATCCTAAATCATATTTTGAATATTTATTAATTTTAGATGAAGATGTTGTAGGTAATAAGTTTGTACAAAACGCTTGGAGTAAAAACAATAGACAACTGCAACAACAATTAGATAAAGCAGTAGGTAACGCATCAGGTAAACATTTTGGACCTAAAGCTATAAGAGGATTTGTAAAAGAAAACTTTTCTGAATTTACACTAGGTGATGGCGAACTAGATAATTTAGATAAAGTTAAAAGATTTGCAGAAGGTATAAGAATACAGTTAGCTGGTATATGGAGAGAAGATATTGCACAAAATATTGCTGAATACACAGTTAATACAAAATCATTAGATGAACTTGCAGAGAGGATGTGGAATGGTGACTTAAAAGATATAAGACTAAATTATGAAAAAGCATTAGATAGAGTAGAAAGACCTACAAACATAGAAGGCGTAAAACAATTTATTAATGGATATAAACAAAGAATCAATGAATTAACTGGTGGTGATATAGAGTTATTAGAATCTATTGCTACAGGTAAATATAAAGGCATAGATGTTAGAAGTTGGGATAGAAGAAAAACAGATAATGTAAAAGTTATTATGAAAGGCATACAAAATATGCTAAAAACTTCTAGAAATAGACCTTTTGCTATACCAGCACCAGATGATTTAATTAACAATACATTTAAAAATTATAAAAAAACACAACTTGATGATACACCATTTTCTTCATTGTGGTTTATGGCAGGTGCTATTGAAGCAAATATAAACAGAATACCTGCATATAAACAACTATATTTTAGAAGTGTTGCTGATGATTTAATACAAGCAGATGATAAAGCAATAAAAACATTGTTGCAAAGAATAAATAAGCTACCAAAACCAATGAGAAAAGAAATTGCAGAACTATACCCTGACATAGAAAAACTTGGTTCTAATATAAATAAAAATAATTTGTCTAAATTAACTTTAGAACAAATAGATTCAAGAGCACAGTTATTTGCTTTAGAAGAGCATAACAGGATATTATATAATTTATCTCAAAAAGGTTTAGTAGCAGATAGTTTACGATTTGTATTTCCATTTTTTGAAGCATTTAAAGAAGTTTTAACATCTTGGGGAAAAGCATTGTCAATAAATCCAAAGTATGCACACAGAGCAGAAATGGCTATAACTGCTGGTAGAAGAAGTGGAATTGTATACAAAGACCCATTATCAGATGAGGATATGATGTCTTTTCCACTTCCTGACTTTTTAGCTAATAGGTTACTAGGTGGTAATGAAGGAGAAAAATTAAGAGCAGATGTACAGATACCTTTAAGTGGTTTAAATTTAATATCTGTTTCATTGTTGCCAGGTATTGGACCAGTACTTGCTGTACCTATAGGTGGAGTCAGCAAAAAGGTTAGAGAAACAATAGGAAGAGATATGTTTAGAACTATATTTCCATTTGGTACACCTATTGAAGAAGTATCAGATTTAAGTAATCCTACTTGGTTTGCAGAAGTAATACTTCCAAGTTATCTTAAATCAGCTATAGCTGCATTAAATGTTACAAAAGAAAGTCCAGAAAGTTTTATATCACAAGATGCTATTGCATCAAGACTTAACGATAGTGCAAAAGTTGTAGGATTATCAAAAGTAAGACCAATGCAAAACAAAGAAGATTTAGCTGCATTTGATGATGCAGTTATAGAAAATACTAAATTTAGATTAATGTTAGAAGCAGGACTAAAATTCATATCACCTGCACCTCCAAGAATATTATTTAGTGCAGAAGTTAAAAAAGACAATGCTATGGAATTATTAGAAGCAGTTGTTGGTGATACAGATTTAGGAAAAATATCTGTAGAAGAAAGAAAAACAATGGTTTCTTTTGGTGTTCTTACTGCTTTTTATTCACAACTACAACAAGAATATAAAGAAAAATATGGAATAGAAGAAGGAGAGGAACTTGCTTGGTTAGTATTTAACAGAATGATTGGTACTGACAAATCAGGACAATACAACATCTTTGGTAATGCTTTGCTTAAAAAAGGTAAATACCAACAAACAGAAGGTAAACAAGCTAGGTTTGAAAATGAAGTTAAGTTTAAAGATGAAAACAAAGAATTACTTTCTAAATATCCATTAACTGGTATATATCTAACACCTGGAATAAATGATGAAGGTGACTTAGATGACACAGCATTTTTTGAATCTTTAGAAAATGATTCTATAGAAGCTATTGACCCATTGGTATTTACTATAGAAGCACAAGAGTTTTTGTATTCTATGACTACAGATGTACAACTAAAACAACTTAGAGGTGATAATTCTGTTGAAGCAAGGAAACTTAAAAGACAAATCAAGAATGATGCAGCAGAAATGTTCCCATTAGGTGTACCTGGTGATAAAGGTATAAACTTTGATGTTGTTGCAGATAGAGAAGTAAGACCTAAAAAACCATCTGATTTTACTGCAAAGGTTAACGAATTAAAAGAAATGGCTATGGACAAATCATTAGTAGATATATCTGACCAATGGACAGCTATAAACAACTATATGGCACTAAGAGAATTAGCCATTACTAAGATTGCTGATAGCGAAGATTATGTATATCCAGATGATATGATACTTTTAGAAAGAAAGCTAAAGACAGGCACTACAGATTTAAACCAAGTTATGAGAGAACAGCTAAGAAGTGCTGCACAGGAGATAGGACAACAATACCCAGAATTTCTTGTTTTGTATGATGAACTGTTGAAATATGAGATACAATTTAATAAGGAAGATTAATTATGGAAGAAAACGAAAATAAAGATAACGAGATAATATTTGAAGAAGCAGAAGATTTGCTTAATGATAATGAAAGTTTATTAAACTCTAAACCTCTAGTAGAAGCCATTGACCCAGAAGGTAATATTATTCCTCGTGCTAATCTTATTGCAGGATATACACCAACACCAACAGATACAACACTTACACCATTTGGCTTGGCAAAATATACACAAGTTGGTAATACACAGGAATCTACTTACGATTTCTTTTTAAATAATTTTGGTATTTCTTTATATATGCCAGGTGATGACACAGAAGAGTTAAATAGATTTAAGACTAGAAAAGCAATAGAAACATTACAAACACAATTAGAAGATGCAGGTAAATTAAAAGATGGTAGTTATACAAAAGGGTTTGTTGACAAATCTACAAGATTAGCATTTCAAGGGTTGTTAGAGGATGCTAACTCTGCAGGTAAAGATTGGAAATCAACACTAAATTTTATACTTACAAACCCTAAATACGATACATCAGATTTACCTGACAAGTTAGAACTAGATTATGCAGACCTAACAAATCAAGTATTAAATACAGTAAAATCTGTTGTTGGTAGACCACCTACAGATAATGAATTAGAAATCTTAACAGGAATACTTGCTGGTTTTAAACAAGAGCAATTTGAAGGTGAATTGACAAATGCAGAGATTGCAGCACAACCTGCATATAAAGAAATAGTTTTTGAGGGAAGGGATACAGGAGTATTACAAAAAACAGAATTAGAAGGTTTTGTTACACCAAGTAATGCTGAAGCTAAATTTCAATCAAAGGTAAACGAACTATTTAAACCTGAAATGGACTTTAACCAACGAAGGGAACAAACTAAAAATGTTGCCAATATTATTAAGTCTAGCGTTGCTGGGCTCAGGAGCATTGGTGGCTGAAAATCCTTATGATGTAGAAGGTGGACTAACTCCTGGTGTAATTGCTGGTTTTGCAAAGAAAGCAGGATTTCCAGATGAGGTTATACCTGAAGCAGTAAGAATTGTTTTATTAGAATCTAAAGGTCAGCCAGGCAAATTACAAAATGACAAAGGTCCTGCTGTAGGTTTATTTCAAGTAGATTTATCTGCTCATTGGGATTTAGGTGGCGAAAAAAACTCTATGCGTAAATGGTTTAAGCAAAGAGGTGTTAATTCTCGTAAAGATGCTGTAGAATGGTTAAAAGACCCTTTGAATAATGCAGAGGCAGCTTTTCAGGTATGGACTGATAGAAAACGAAGAGATGACAGTCCTACTGGTTGGGAGGCTTGGTCTGCTTATAATGGTGGTAACAAACCAGAAAACAGAGAGCAAGAAGATTGGGATATGGCTACAAATGCTATGGAAACATATATGCAATCTTTACAACCTAAAGATGAGGTAGAGATGGAAGAAGAAACAGTAGAAGAAGTAATAGAAACACCAGAGGTAGAAAAACCTACTGAAGAACCTCAACCTATGGCACAAGAAAACTTTTTAAGAGAAAGACAACAAGAAGCATTTAGAGCCAAAGAAATAGAGCAAAGAACTATGTCACCTAGAAAACAAAAAATTAATGATGTATTTGTAAAGTTATTTGCTAGTTTAGGGAGAATGTAATGGCTAATTATGTATTTGAAGCAGACCCTAATTTTGATAGAGCTATATTAGAAGATGTTAATGGAACAAAAATATTTGTAAACTCACAGTTAGAATTAGAATTTTACACAGCACAAAGAACTGGTGGACCATTAAATGGAAGTTATTGGCAAAAAATAGGTAATGCTGGAGTTATACCAAACAGCACACTTGAAGTGGCTCAAGAACAGTATAAAGAAAAAAAAGCAGGAGGAGATGTATTAGTTCCTTCTAATACAAATATTAATTCTTTAAATCTTAATGGACCTGATGGTAATGACCCAGAAGGACCTGCAAATGACCCAACAGGAGGTGTAAGTGGAACATCACAAACTGCTGCAAATACTTACGCACAGGGCTTACCTTCAGGTGGTGAAATAACAAAGGTTGGTGACTTGTATTATATTTTATATACAATACCTGATACAAATATACCTATAAGTTATGAAGCTACAGAGCAAGATATACGAGGATTGTTTCCACTAGATTTTGACCAACAACAATTTAAACCATTGACTATAGCAGAGTTTAATCAGTTAGGTGCAATAGACTTTGGTAATGTAGCAGAGTTGTATGACCCAAGATTAATTAGTCAAGGTATGACACCTTGGGAAGGTTTTATAGATTATTTAGATAAAGAAGCAGAATTAAGACCTTGGTTAGCTGATGAAGAAATGGTGTTCTTGTTAGCAGAATCTACATTAGAAGGTAGAGCTGTTACAGAAGCTGAATGGAAAACAACTGATTGGTGGCGAACACATACACAAGATGAGAGAGATTGGTTGTTATTATCACAAGGCAAGTCTATAGAAGAACTACCTGCAGATGCACAATCTAAAATACAAGATGATAAGATTGCAATAAGAAACGCTATGATACAAGCTGGTGTTTCTAATCCTCCAGATAATTTAATTAATTGGGTTTCAAACAAGTTTACAAGTGGACAATGGTCTAACACTTACACAGAGGACCAGATATCTTTAGTAGCTGACCCATCAAAAGTAGGAACATTAGATACAGATTTACAAGATTTTATTAGTGGAGATACGATTGAGTATGATACTACAAGAGCTGGTGAAGATAGAGTAACACAACTATACAAACGATACTTAGGTCCTGTATTTGGTGATGTATCTGCTAATTTAATTGCAGAAGAAGCTGGAAAAATTAGAAATGATTCAGATTACGAACAAGAACTTATAACAAAACTTACAGCTCAAAAGAAAAGTTTATTTCCAAACTATGCAGAAGATGTTACTTATGAAGAGTTTTCTGCACCATGGGAAAATTTTACAACTAATCAATGGGGTCAACAAGTAGATACTACAAGTGATTACTTTCAAGAAGTATTAAAACTTAATGATGCTACAAAAGCAAGTAAATATCTTACACAAAAAGGGTTAGATATGGGAGTAGATAAAGTTGTAAATGAAGCATTAGATTCTTTGAAGGTATTTGGGCAAGGAGTTAGAATACAATAATGGCAGATTTTCAAGCAGAAGTAAGAGCATTATACCCATTTCTACCAGAGGGTTTAGTAAATTTATTTATAGAGAAGTACATAGATTTTGATAAAAATGTAAACCTAGCATTAGGTGCTGTTAGACAAGATGAAAGTTATAGTAATTTTTTTCCTGGCAATCAAAGAGCAGATGGTTCTGTTAGGTTATCAGAAGCAGAATATGGTTCTGTTTTAGAATCATATCAAGATTCATTGAGAACATTTGGTATAAACCCTGATGTATTTGCAGATACTTTTGGTGAGTTAGTAGAAGGTGATGTAAGTCCAACAGAGTTTAAATCAAGATTAAATACTGTATATAGTGGTATTGAACAGAACATACCAGAAGTCAAAGAATATTATGCTACAAACTTTGGTATTGATTTATCAGATGAATCTATATTTGCTGCTGCTGTTGACCCAACACTAGGGGATGCAATACTTTCTGGACAGATAACACAAGCACAAATAGGTGGTGAAGCAGAATCAAGAGGTATAGCTATATCACAACCACAGATAGAAAGACTACAAAGATTTGGTGTAACACAAAGAGAAGCTAGAGAGTTGTTCCAAGCTGCAACTGTAGAAGTTCCTAGAATACAAGAACTACAAGCTAGAGGTGGTAGAGAAGTTGCAGAAGAAGATGTGTTTGGTGTAGAAGAGTTCACAGAAGCTGCAGTATTTAGAACACCTGAAGAGATAGAAGAGTTAAGAGTTTTAGAAGCAGAAGAAGCAAGTAGATTTTCTCCTGTAGGTGGACCTGCCAGAAGAGGTCGTAGGGTACTAGGTTTAGTAGAAGAATAAACTTGACATACTATATGTAGTGGTATAATAAAAGTATCGCATAGTGGTAGTCTGCGAATATAAATAGACTCTGCACTTTCCAGTTTATATCTGGCGTGTAAACTGCGTAACACAATTCGCTTGTATCTGAATAGCCCAGAAGTGGCTGACAATTCTAGTTATTCTTTATTTTAATTTGTCGCCTATCGCATTATATTCCCAAGGATAATGCAGTTAGTAGAAACTTGGAGTAGGAGAAAAAATGGAAAACGAGATGAACGAAACAGTAGAAGAAGGACAAGACAATAATGCTATCAAGTCAATGCGAGAACGCATTAAAGAACTTGAAGCTGTAGAAAAGGAATATAAGACTGTTCAAGCAGATAATGCTATAAAAGAAGCAGGATTTGACCCCTTATCTGGACAGGGTAAAGCGTTAAAAGACTTGTATAAAGGTGAGTTAACCTCTGATGCTATACAACAGTTTGCTCAGGAACAATATGGATGGACCTCAGAAAGTCCTACCAAACCTGACCCACAAGCTGCACAAAAGTCAAGAGTTGTAACTAGCCAAGAAAGTTTGGATACTGTAATTGAAGCATCAGTTCCTGTTGAACCTGTAAGCGTAAATGACCAGATAGCACAAGCACAAGCTGATGGTGATTGGTCTACAAGTTCAAATCTCAAAGCAGACCAATTAAGAAAACTGTTAGACAAAAAATAAAAAAGTAAAAGGAGAAAATAATGGGTGCAATTTCAGGAATGGGAGACACTTATGACTTACCTAATTTCGTAGGCGAGTTATTTAATGTTACCCCTAGTGATACACCTTTGCTTTCTATGATGGGTGGAATGACTGGTGGAGTTTCCAGTAAGTCCAAACAATTTACTTGGCAAACAGTTGACAATGCAGCAGCAGCTCAAACAGTTGCTGTTGAGGGTGCAGACCCATCTTACGCTGCTAGAACTAGAAGTCAGGTAGTAAATGTTACACAAATTATGCAATATGGTGTACAAGTTTCCTACACAAAACAGGCTGCTACTGGCAACATAAGTGGAGAATCAATACTTGGAAATCAGCCAGTTCAAGATGAACTAGCTTTCCAACTAGACTTAGCTATGAAAAGAGCTGCTAGAGATATTGAATTCTCATTCTTCCAAGGCACATATCAAGCTGATACAGATGTATCTACTGCAAGAAAGACCAGAGGTCTTGGTGCAGCAGTTACAACTAACAAGATAAACGCTGGAGGAGATGCACTTACACAAGCAGATATTGATGCTTGTCTTAAAAGTATGGCAGATAATGGTGCTCCATTTGAGCAACCAGTTATCTTTGCTAACGCTTTTAACAAGCAAAAATTATCTTCATTGTTCTCATCTGCATTGGCACTAGCCCCAAGAGATAGAAACATTGGTGGTGTAAATATCACAACAATAGAAACTGACTTTGGAGAAATAGGAATACAATACGCAAGACAAATCCCTGCTTCACAAATATTAATTGTGGACATGGCTTATGTCGCACCTGTATTCTTAGATATTCCAGGTAAAGGACATTTCTTTGTTGAACCATTGGCACAAACTGGCGCAGCTTTCAATTTCCAACTTTATGGTGAAGTTGGATTGAATTATGGACCAGAACAGTTCCATGGAAATATTCACAGCACATCTACTTCCTAATTAGGAAATAGATAGTATATTTATTAGAGGGAGATAAATACTTCTCCCTCTAGTAATATAGGAATATATGGCAGCAGTAAGCACACTCGTAGATAGAATATATAGAGACTTTTTAAATAAACCAGATGATTTGTCTGCGTTTTCTCGTTTAGATGGAGCTATGACAGATACAACAGGAACATCAGTTGTATATGAAACAGGATTGTTTTCATCTGAAGAAGAAAACTTATTAGGTAATGGTGCATTAATAGAGATAGACCAAGAATTAATGCTTGTTACAGCAGCTAATACATCTACTAGAACATTAACTGTATCAAGAGGTTATGCAGGTACAACTGCTGCAACACACACAGATAAAACAAATGTATTTATAAATCCAACATTTCCTCGTAAATCTGTATTTGATGCTGTATCAGATAATATATCAAGGTTATATCCAAGTTTATACAATGTTACAACAACTAATGTTGTGGCTAATACTACATATCAGGAAGTTCCTGCATCAACTGTAGAGGTACTTACTTCTTATGTACAAAATGCTACAGGAAACCAGTACACATCTGCTGGTATAGAGTTGCTTAGAGATTTTCCACCATCCAGTACAAACACAGCAGTACAGTTTTACAATACAACAAATGGCAAGACAGTACATTTAGTTGTTAAAAGAAAGTTTGTAAGACCAACAGATGAAACATCAGACATAGAAACTGTTTGTTTAGTTGCACCTGAATATGAACAAATTGTTATGGTTGGAGCTGTAGCAGATATTATAGGTGCTACAGATATAGATGCTTCAACACAAGAATTTATTACAGAGAAATTAGCTGCTGATAGTTATCCAGTAGGTTCAGGAGAAAGACTTAGAAATGCACTACTTAGGCTTAGGTCATTGTTGATAGATGAAGCAAGAGGGAACTTGCGTTCTTTATATCCTGCTCCTGTAT
>Ga0098042_1000695_pt1 | contig 13045 bp, 13 predicted proteins | sample 9_EtaG_FD_75066 | JGI IMG/M metagenome (GOLD analysis project Ga0098042, IMG submission 75066) | Marine viral communities from the Subarctic Pacific Ocean - 9_ETSP_OMZ_AT15188 metaG | ecosystem: Environmental > Aquatic > Marine > Oceanic | place: Pacific Ocean | collected 2015-01-10
CCCTTTCTGAACCGCTCCCAAAATTGCCCTTATTCGGGGCTGGAGTTTTTGGCGCTTCCTCACCTTAGCGGGCTGGTTTCGCCGAGGTGATTCATCAGCGTAATCGGGGGCTTGTTCCCGATCGCGCTGTGGGGTCTTACCGTGTTGTAGTCTCCACGCCAAGCCTCCAGCTTTTCCCTCGCATCGGCGAGGCTCATGAACCAGTGCTGGTTCAGGCATTCTGCCCTGAACCGCCCATTGAAGGACTCGATGAAGGCATTGTCTGTCGGCTTTCCGGGCCGTGAGAAATCCAGCGTTACATTGTTTGCATAGGCCCAGAGGTCGAGATCCCGGGAGACGAACTCGGACCCTTGGTCGACCCGGATCGTCTTCGGATAGCCGATCTTGCCGCACACACGGTCGAGCGTGGCAACAACGTCCTCGCCGCGATAGCTGAACCGCGGATCGATGACAGGCGAGTAGCGTGAGTAAATGTCGATCAGCGTCAGTATGCGTATCTTGTGGCCACTCGCCAGCTGGTCGTGCGCAAAGTCCACCGCCCAGGCATCGTGGGAGCCTGTTGCCTCCCTGCGGTCGTCCCGGAGCTTGGCCTTGACCCATCGCTTCGGCGTTTTGTTGCGTAATTGCAGGCCTAGTTCGTTGTAGATCCGTCGAACCTTCTTCATGTTGATTACCCAACCTTCACGCCGCAGCATGACGTAGACGCGCCGATAGCCGTATCGGACACGCGTCTCACAAATCTCCCGGATGCGCAGTTCCAGAGCAGCCTGGTCGCGCCGGCGAGAGGTGTAGCGATAGGATTTCGGATCGAGGACCAGGAGCCCGAAGGCCCGCCGGATCGAGACCGTCCAGTCGTAACACACCTCGTTGACCAGCTTGCGCTTGCGGCCAGGCTTCAAAGCTTTCGCTTGATGACGTCCTGCAAAATCTCGCGGTCGAGGGTGAGATCGGCTACGATCCGCTTGAGCCGGGAGTTCTCCTCCTCGAGCTCCCGCAATCGCTTCATCTCCGACGGCAACAAGCCGCCATACTTGTTTTGCGGGAAATCGCAGTGCGATTTCTATTCCGCTTCACTCCAGTTGAAATACGTGGCCTGGCTGATCCCGGCCTTGCGGCACACCTCCGCGACCGGAATCCCTTCCTCGCCCTGCTTCAGTATGAACGCCTTCTGTGCGTCCGTGAACTTCGATGCCTTCATCGCTTTCGCTCCATCCCAGCCTGGGATCATTACGCGAAAACTCCAGCCTCAAACGAGGGATTTTTCGGGGAGCAGGTCACTTCGAAGCTTGGTTCAGCGGCATGAGGGGCTGGTCTACTTATTCTCCCAGAGGTGCAGAATACTCAGGAGTGCGGTCACGAATGCCAATGGCTGATCGAGCATCAAATGGTGGCGCGCCTCAGGTACGGCGATAATTGGGATGTCACCGCCCCCTAGCTCACGGATGTAGTCAGCCGAATCCTTGGTAAAGAGCTGACTCTTGGCACCATGAACGATGGTCTTGCGACCCGGCGCATTCACGAGTCGCTGGCCGATAGTGAGCCATTCCTCTGACTTATTGCTTCGCCGGAATACCTCGGGTGAGAATTTCCATGTCCAGTTGTCTCCGTCGCGCCGCATAGAATGATAGGCCATGTAATCTAGGAGGAAAGGCTCGCCAACCGGCTGGGGCGGGGAAAGGACGTATCTTTTGCGCGCCTCTTCATAGCTCGCGTAGGACCGCTTGGGCTTGTCAGGATCACCTGACCCCGGGCTGGAACGGCGTTGGTTCCAGTATTGCTCCAGGAGCTCGGCGCGCATGACCATGAGATCACAAATTACGAGGCCGGAGAAGTGATCGGGCGATTGCGTCACGGCAGTGAGCGCTGCGCCGGAACCGAAACTGTGCGCGACGATGGTGGGTTTGTGGCCATCTGCAAACAGATTGAGCGCCTCGGCAATCTCAACAAATTCGCGCCCTCTCGCTTCTGGATCGGCCTGCCCACGCATCTCCGAGTCGCCCATGCCGGCGAGATCGAACGCGACAACGTCATAGTCTTCGGCGAGGAATGGGGCGATGAAGGCAAAGCAGCGCGCGTGGGAGAGAAAGCCATGTGTCATAAGCACTTTCGGCTTGCTGCGGTCGCCCCAGCGAAAGTAATGCACTTTAGCATTGTCGATCTCCACATAACCTTCCTCGCGCGGCACTTTCAGGGCCGACACAAACCATTCCGGCAGATGCGAACCATCTCCAGCCCAGACGGGGCTGATATCGTCGGGAAAAACTGTCACTTTGGTTAACATACTCATTCCATCATCTGTTCGTTGCTGGTGGGTTTGTCGATCATGAAGCCGCGATACCCCTCGTTCGCTACTTCTTCGCAGAGTGCGACGTATCCAGACACGCTTGGAAAGTTGATCAGCTGACGCTTCCTGCCAGGGATATTTGCGCCCATGTACCAGGAATTCGCTTCTGGAAACAGTGTCATGGCGCCGGCCTGGGCAACCATTTTGGTCCAGTCAGCTTCTGCGGTCGCACAGGCTTCGAATTGATTACTGTCATTGTCCCGCATCCAGACGAGAAAGTCACAGATCCAGTCACCCTGTATCTCTGCGCTGGTCGGGCCGTTCGAGAAACCTGACGGGCTAAGTGGACCGTATGCAAACAGCATGTTTGGAAAGTCTGCTATCGCCATGCCGAGATAGGCGCGTAACCCGTCTTCCCAAGCTTGTGAAACAGACAGGCCGTTCGTCCCCGTGATGTTCATATCGACCATGCCGCCGCGCCCGGCATCGAAGCCGGTGGCGTAAACGATGAGGTCGCATTCCACCTCGCCGTCAGCGGTCTCTATCGCGTGCGGTTTGATCTGGGTGATGGGGGTTGCCTTCAGATCGACCAGATCGACATTATCCTGCGCGAAAATCTCGTAATAACACTGCTCGAGCGAAGGTCTCTTCGTGCCGAATGGATGGGGTGGTTCGGAAGGCGCGAGCTGTTCAACAAGATTGGGATCGGAGATCCTGTCGCAAACCTTGTTTCGCCAGAAATCATAGGCGTAGCGGTTCGCTTCGCGATTGATCAGCAGGTCGGCGAAATTGTGATACCAGAACCTGAGGCCGCCTTTCTGCCACAGATATTCGAAGTGTGCGGTGCGCTCTTTCTCGTCAACTTCGAGCGCCGAAACGTCCAGCGATTGAGATTCGAACCCTCCGCTGGTCTGCTTGCGCGTTTCGAAGATAGCAGCATAATCCTGCTTGTCGCGTTCTTGATCTTCCTTTGATAGCTTTTGCTGCCGCATGGGCAGCGCCAGGATTGGTGTTCTTTGAAATAGGGTCAGCTTCGATGCGGACTTCGCGGCTTCCTGCGCGACTTGCACACCGCTTGCCCCGGTGCCGATCAAGGCAATCTTGCGTCCGCTGAGATCGCCCCCCTGTTGTGGCCAGCGCGCCGTGTGAAACCATTCGCCTTCGAAATCCTCAATGCCGGGAAAATCAGGGATATGCGGCTTTGATGCGAAACCAATAGCGGGCAAGAGGAACCGTGTCGTAACAGTTTCCTCTCCGTTGAGTTGCAGGCGCCATTGCTGCGCCGCTTGCTCATAGTTCGCGCCTGTGACCCGTGACCCCATGCGCATCATGGGCCACAGCTTGAGTGTATTACAAACATGATGGAAATACGCTCTTAGCTCTTTCCATCCGGGAAATCGTTCGCTCCAGGTCCATGATTTCCACACTTCAGGTATTGAGTACTCGTAGATCGGCACCTGCGAATCCACTCGTGCGCCCGGATAGCAATTCCAATACCAGATACCGCCCGGCTCGGCCGCAGCATCCACCAGCAACACGTTGAACCCGGCGTTACGTAACTTGTGTAACAGGTAGATGCCGCTGAAGCCGGCACCGACGATTAGGGCGTCGTAATCAGGAGAAGCCCGCTTGCTCATCACGCGACCGTCAAACGCTCGGCGATTGCTTTCGCTGTTGCATAGTCGGCCTTGCCGTTGGATGCGCGCAGGGCTGTTTCCGTTGGATGGATGGCCTTTGGCGTTTTGTAGCCGGCCAATTGCTGACGAACATGGTCTTTGACGCCTTGCTCGTCGAATGCAGCGTCGCCACTCAGGTGCACGACGGCGATGACGGCCTGGCCCCATTTTTCACTCGGCACGCCCACGACCAGCGCGTCAGCGATGGCGGGATGGGTCTTGAGGACTTCCTCGACTTCTTCCGGATAGACCTTTTCACCAGCCGTGTTGATGCACACGCTGCCACGGCCCAGCAGGGTCAGGCTGCCATCGGCTTCGACCGTGCACCAGTCGCCTGGAATCGAATAGCGCACCCCGTCGATAGTGCGGAAGGTCTTGGCGGACTTTTCGGGATCCTTGTAATAACCCGCCGGGATTGCGCCCTTGCGAGCGATATATCCCGGTACGCCGCTGCCCGGCGTTACTTTCTGGTCGTATTCATCGAAGACATCGCAGAATTCACCGATCCCGAATTTCGCGGTGTTCGTACCCCCATCTGCGGTTGTGACGGAGAGGCCGAAGCCGAGCCCTTCGGAAGCGCCAAAGCTGTCCATCAGCACCGCTTGGGGGATATGCTTGCACAGGCCAGCCTTGACCTCCTTGCTCCACATCACGCCGGATGAAACAATGGAGACAAGGCTGTTTGTGTCCCAGCGACCGGGATTATCGTCCAGCGCCTGCAACATCGGTTTGGCAAAAGCGTCGCCCACAATTGAAATGCTTTCCACCTTGTGCGTATCAACCGTCTCCCACAATTCAAGCGCATCGAAAGATGGGTCCGACAGAGTCACGATGGCACCGCCCGACATGAGCGTGCCGATCGCAGTGATGAAGCCTGTCCCGTGCATTAACGGGCAGGAGGGAAGTGTACGTCTGCCCGGCCCTTGACTGGTGATTAGGGCGACGTTTTCCTCGACTGTTTGCGGAACGGGGCCGAGCAGCTTCTGGGCGTCCAGTTGCGCCTTGCGCATATCGTCGTGACGCCACATCACGCCCTTGGGCATCCCTGTCGTGCCGCCGGTATAAATGAAGAGCAAATCGTCAGGCGAGCGCGTGATGCCGAGCGCTGATCCATCACCTTCCTGCGCGAGAATTTCATAAGGGATCGCAAAAGGTGCGATTTGCGAAGCATCGCCAATTTCAACGAAGGTGTGAACCTTTCCGAGCCGGTCCTTGAGTTCGACGATACAGTCACGGAACTCCGAACTATAAATAATCACCTCGCTGTCAGAATCATCAAAAATGTAAAAAACTTCTTCGGGGCGATAGCGGTAATTGATGTTCACATGAGTCAACCGCCCCTTAAAGCAGGCCGCCATCAGCTCACCATATTCAGGGCGGTTGCGCATGTAGAAAGCCACCTTGGCGCCGTCGCTAGCTCCGCGTTGTCGCAACGCGCGCGCGACATTGTTCGAGCGCGCGGACATTTCGGGCCAAGTGATGATCCGGTCGCCGTGTATCAAGGCCGGAGCGTCTTGAGGCATGGCGGGCTCGATTGCGTCGAGAATGTCGCCGAGATTCCATTCGATCATGTTGCTTGATTCCTTCAAGACTGGGCCGCAAATCTCGCAGCCGTATACAATGAGTGTATTACGGGGCTTTTATCCAACCCTGTAGGGCTGCCAATTCGGCCCGCACCGTTTCGGGGCCTCCAAGCGCTTGCCGGTCGAAGCCAATACGTTTGAACCAGTAATGAAGACCCATCAGGTCCGTAAATCCCATTCCGCCATGCACTTCGGTGGAGGTGCGGGCGACAAAGCGATGGACTTCGCCTGTGTGTGATTTGGCATGGCAGGCGAAAATGGATGCATCCTCCGGTATCGAATCGAAGGCGTGGGCCGCATACCAGACAAGCGAGCGGCATGGCTCATGACGTGCGGCCATCTCCGCGCACATGTGCTTGACGGCCTGGAAACTGCCGATGAGCCGGCCAAACTGCTCGCGCTGGCCAGAATAATCGACAGCCTTTTCGATCATGGCCTGGCCTGCGCCAAGGCTGTCAGCAGCTAAGATCACACGGCCCGCATCGCGCAACCGGGCCGTTGTCGCGCCGTTATCGTCAATAAGCGGTTCTGCCTCTGTCTGTTCGAAACGCAATTCCCCGACACTGCGGGTGCGATCAATGGTCGTCAGCCGGATCGTCTCCAGTTTGAGGGCATCGGCTGTAACGAGGTGCAGCCGGCCGCCAGCGTCGGCTACGATGTAAGCGTCAGCTCCCTCGAAATCCAGTCAGAACAGGGCGGTTCCGCTGAGCTTCCCATCAGCAGAGGAAACGCCCGCCCCGTCGCGCGCCTCGACCGTCTCGGAAATCGCGACAGCGATACGCGCCTCGCCGTTCGCGATCTTCGGTAGCCATTGTGCTTTTTGTTCTTCGCTACCAGCCTCGCTCAGCGCGATAGGCGCAAGTACATGACTGGCGAGAAAAGGCACTGGCGCGACCATATAGGCGAGCTGTTCGGCAACTATGGCAGCGTCGAGAAGGGTCATACCGAGGCCGCCATGCTCTTCAGGTACCAGCATTCCGGGAATTCCCAAGTCCTGAACGGCGCCGAGCACTTTGTCGCTGAGTGGATTGTCCAGTTCGGCGCATTCGCGGACATGATCGAGCGGGCAGGTGTCCGCAAGACAACGGGCAACCGCATCACGTAACATCTGCTGGTCCTGAGATAATCCGAAATCCATTAGGCTGATCCCTGTTTGTGACGCTCTATGTCTGCGGTTGCTTTCGCCGCATCCGAAACCTTTGCGAGCTTCGGTTCGCGCGGCATTTCGAGGCCACGTTCGGCGATGATGTTTTTCTGAATCTGCGCGGTGCCGCCGCCTATTATGAGACCGAGCTGGAACATGTAGTTCCATTGCCACGCGCCTCCTTCGCGCTCTCGCGGGCTGCCATGGTAAAGCGTGCCTATCTCACCCATGGCGTCGATCGCCAGTGCTGAAATCTGGTGGGCAATCTCACAGCTTTGCAGCTTGACGATTAGCTTCGCCATGCCGCCTGACTCACCCTTGAGGCTGTTCGAAAGGATACGCATCCCATTGCATTTCATCGCTGACACCTCGGCCTGGAGCGCCAACAGCCGATCTCGCAGAACCGGATTGTCGATTGCGCGGGCCTGTCCGATACGCTCTTCCTGCATCAGGGCGATCAGTGCCTGTAGCCGGTTTTCGAGCGCGCCGGGATCACCCAGCATTCCGCGCTCATGGCCGAGGGTTGCATTCGCCACGAGCCAGCCCTGGCCCCGCGCCCCTACAATCTGGTCCACCGGAACGCGGACATTGGTGAAGAATGTCTCATTGAATTCGGCGTGGCCTGTCATCGTCTTCAAAGGACGAACCTCGATACCCGGTGTGTCCATCGAGAAGATCAGGTAGGAAATACCGCGGTGTTTTGGTGCGTCGGGCTCGGTCCTTACGAGGCAGAAGATCATGTCGGCCTGCTTCGCCGTGCTGGTCCAGATTTTCTGGCCATTGATGACGAAATTGCCGTCTTCGACTCGCGCCCTGGTCTTGAGGCTGGCCAGGTCCGATCCGGCACCGGGTTCAGAATAGCCCTGGCACCATACGATCTCGCCTTTCAGCGTGGGTTCGATCCAGCGTTGCTTCTGCTCCTCGGTGCCGAGTTCCAGCAAAGTCGGGACGAGCATCGAGATGCCCTGGTTCGTGAGCCCGCCCGGCACCCCGGCCCGTGAAAACTCCTCGGAGATGATGCGCGATTTGAGGATGTCGGGTTCCGCGCCGTAGCCGCCATACTCCGCCGGGATCGTGCGGGCAGTGTACCCGTTTTCGATCAGCAGCTTCTGCCATTTGACGGCTTCGGGTGAAGGGCGGGCTGCCCGAGTCGCACACGGCGGCGCAAGGTGGCTATGCGCTTCGATGAAATCGCGCACCTGTTGACGGAATGTGTCGTATTCGGGGCCGTAATCGAGATCCATATCGCTTCTATTCCTCGCAGGGACGGAAAACGGGCAGACGGAAGTCGTCCCCGATTGTTTCGAATGTCAATTCTACAGGAAGGTCGAGCCTGAGGCTATCATGGTCACAATCGATCAGACGAGTGGCCATGCGTACACCCTCTTCGAGTTCAACCACCGCAGCCACGAAGGGAATGTCGGCGGCAAATGCCGGGTGCAGGGCCTGGTGGGTGATGGTCCAGGAAAAAAGCGTACCCTTGCCAGTGCTGCGCTCCCACGAAAATTCCGGTGAGCCACACTTCGCGCACATATAACGAGGCAGGTGGCGGAGGGTGCCGCAATCGCTGCAACGCTGGAAATAGAGATGGCCATCCTGGCACCGATTCCAGAATTCCTGTTCGATAGGATCCTGCGGGCGCGGTTTCGGCTTGGGCGGAGCCTTCTGCGCCTTGAAGCGCATTTTAGGCGGCAGTTCGTTCTTGTCGCTCACGTAAACCTCCTGAGGATTGCGATACTCCCGTCGCCAAGGTCGCCCCAGCCGGTCACGAGGCCGGTCTGGGCATCTGCGACCTGACGCTCGCCGCAATCGTGGCGCAGCTGGCGGACCGCCTCAACAACATGGTTGAGGCCCCAGACATGCGCTTCGCTCAGCAAGCCGCCATGGGTGTTGATGGGATAGCGTCCACCCAGCTCGATCTGGCCATCAGCGACGAATTCGCTCTGACCGCCGGGTTCGCAGTAACCGAGCGCTTCAAGCTGCAACAGCACGATATAAGAGAAGCAGTCGTAGATTTGCAGAAAATCCATATCCTCGCGGGTGACGCCTGCCATCTCGAATGCGCGCGGGGCGGCATAGCTGAGGCCGATCTTGAAAGGGTCGGGGCGCGAGGGGATGTCGTCGGCGGGATAGGGGTGGCCCTCAGCCGCGCCTGCGATGCTTACCGGCACGTGCCGCATGTCCTTGGCCCGTTCCATGCGCGAGACAACGACCGCACAGGCACCATCGGTTTCCAGGCAGCAATCGTAGAGCCGGAAAGGCTCGGATATCCAGCGCGCCGAGTGATATGCCTCGAGATCGAATGTACGGCCATAATTGAAGGCTCTCGGATTTAGCTGCGCGTGACGGTTACATGCGAGTGCCACAGCGGCCATCGCGTCCGGCCCGACACTGTGGAGCTTGGAATGTCGCATGGCGAGCCAGGCATACATCTGCACCGGCAGGAACACGCCATAAGGAATGTAATAGCCCTGAATGGTGTTGGTCAGAGTGTTCATGTTCATCGGCCGGGTAGGCGGGGCACCGGCCTTGGGCCTGAGTGCGGAATAGCCATTCCAGCCCAGCGTTACGAGAACGTGGTCACAAAGTCCGCTGGCGATCGCCATCGCCGCGTTCTGGAGCGCTGTCGTCGGGCTGGCTCCGCCCATGTGAACGGTAGCCGCATAGCGCAATACGTCGATACCCAGATTGGCGGCCATTTCTTCCGATGTCGTGTAGATCGGCGGCGGAACCATGCCGTCGATGTCGGATGGCTTCAGCCCGGCATCAGCGATCGCCTTGCGGGAAGCTTCGAGCATCATGTCGACCGCGGTATTTTCGGCGCCCTTGATGAATGCCGTTTCACCGACGCCCGTGATTGCGGACCTGTCACTGAAATTGAAGGTGGATGTGGCGCTCATTTTTGATGCTTGTCCTGTTGGCTGGACTGCATGTCTCCGACAAACGAGCGGGAGAGTGCGACTTCCGCACCTTCGACAAGTTCACGCATCACCTCGGCTGCGGGCCGGATCGAATGGATGAGGCCAATTCCCTGGCCAGCAAAGCCAGGCATGATATCCTTGCGCTCAGCCTTGAGGCCTGAAGCCATAACCGGACCTGAAATTATCGACTGGAAAGGCATGGGCAGTGGTTCCTTGCCCGCAGCAACCCACGCATCGGCCCATTTGTTACGGATCATGCGGGCAGGCTTGCCGGTTAACGAGCGGCTTACGACGGTATCCGCGTCACCGCTTTCGGTGATTGCTTCCTTCTGAAAATGCTCGATGCCTGCTTCGTCCGTTGCGAGGAATGCGGTGCCGATCCACGCGCCTTCTGCCCCCAACATCAGCGACGCCGCGACACCGCGCCCATCTGAAATACCACCTGCACCGATCACGGGCACCCGATCACCGACCGCATCCACGACTTGCGGGATAAGCGACATGGTTCCGATAGGTGAATTGTGGCCGCCGCCGTCGTGACCTTGGGCGACGATCATGTCGATACCGGAATCGACCACCTGCTCGGCATGCTTGACCTTGCCGATCACCGCCATGACCTTGGTGCCGTTGGCGTGAAGACGGTCGATCCAGGGCGCGGGATTGCCGAGGCCCGCGGCATAGACCGGCACCTTTTCCTCAATCACCACCTCCATCTGCGCCTCGAAGAATTCTCTCGAGAATAGCTGGAGCTGGCTCTTGCCCATATCCGGCGAACCTGCGGCGCGCATCGCTGCTGCAGCATCGACTTCGGGAAGGTTCTCCCGCGCCATGAAATCGCGGGTAAACTCCTTGTATTCGTCGATTTTTGCCATCGGGTTGGCGGGCGCGTTACCGGATTGCGGCGCCGACCCCCGCCGGACCGAGGCCGGCAGAAGCGTATCCACCCCGAACGGCTTGTCGGTCATCTCGCGGGTCTGACGGATCCAGCTACGTAACTGGTCCGGCGAGCACGCCGCGGCGCCGAGGACGCCTAGCCCCCCTGCATTCGATACCGCGGCCGCGAGCGCGGGGACACTTGCCCCGCCCATTCCGGCCAGAAAGATCGGATATTCGATCTCGAGAATTTCGCATATGCGCGTTTGTAGCGGCATGTTATTTATTCTCCCGTCTTAGACATTGCGGTTCGCAAGTCTTCTAAATTTGTCCCCACCTCACTTTTTGAGAAACCAGATCAGGACTTCGTTCAGCTAAATAATTTGCCGAACCTGACACAAGGCGGGCCATGGCCTGCCGCGCTTCCTGGGCATCACCTGTGCGTACCGCTTCCAGAACGCGGCGCAGGATTCGCAACTGGACTGCGCGCTCCTGGGCGGAATAGCCGAGCGAGCGCGAAAATTCGCGGGTCAGTAAATGCAAGGTGGAGGTCAGAAGGCCGAAAAGCGGATTGCCGCTGGCCCAACCGAGCAGGTCGTGAAACCGACGGTTAAGTTCCTCGAACTGGCTTCCCGCCTCATTCCGCTCAAGCTCTTTAAGGCAATCGGCGAGTGCGCTGAGGTCGCCTGTGGTCGCGCGCTGGGCGGCATAGGCTGCAACATCCGGCGCTATGGCTTCACGCAGTTCGAGCAGACCCCTCAGGTCTGCTTCCATGAATTGCAGGATGAGAGAAAGACTATTTGCGAAATCACCGGACTGCGGGCGCGCAACCACCGGGCCCCCGCCACGGCCCAATTGAAGGTGGATTACGCCCTGAAGCTCCAGGAAGCGGAGCGCTTCACGCAAGGTTGCTCTGGCGACTTCGTACCGCGCGAGCATTTCTTCTTCGCGTGGCAACCGGTCTCCCGCAACGCGTGCACCAGCTTCAATGTCGCGAACGATGTCTTGTGCGAGCGAAAGTGCACGCTTTGCCTTCTTTGCGTTATAGGCCCTGGGCTGCATCTTTGAACCTAATATATTATCATAATTAATCTGATGAACGGCCAAATCAAGCGTTTAGCTTCCATGGTTGTAACTAATCGTCAAGTATGTATGATAATATTTAAAAGTGGCATGTTGCGGGGCCGCTAATTTGCCAGAAGGTGGCGCGCTATTTTCGCGTACGGACTGAAGGATAGAACATGAGTATAGAAACAATTGAGCTGAACACGGCCGAAAAAATCGCGACCATTCCGATCGAGCAAATCGATGTTTCACGGCCGAGCCTTTTTCAGAAAGATACAATTGGCCTGTTTTTCGACCGATTGCGCAGAGAGGATCCAGTCCACTACTGTCCTGAGAGCAAAGTCGGGCCATACTGGTCGGTTACCAAGTTCGACGACATCATGGCCGTTGACACCAATCACAAAGTCTTCTCGTCGGAAGCGAAGCTCGGCGGAATTGCCATTCAGGACATGCATGCGGGGGAAGGTGCGCTTGAGCTTGAAATGTTCATCGCCATGGATCCGCCCAAGCACGATCAGCAACGCAAGGCCGTTAACTCCGCAGTCGCGCCGTCAAACTTGCAGTTGCTCGAGCCGACAATCCGTGAGCGTGCGTGCAAGATACTTGATGATCTGCCGGTTGGTGAGGAAATCGACTGGGTTAATAAAGTCTCGGTCGAGTTGACCACAATGACCCTTGCGACCTTGTTCGACTTCCCTTGGGAAGAGCGGCGCAAACTCACTCGCTGGTCCGACATCGCAACGGCCGCGCCTGAAACCGGTATCGTCGAATCTTATGAGGCAAGGCGCAAAGAACTGATTGAATGCGCGATGTATTTCAAAGGGCTCTGGGATCAGCGTATTAACCAAGACCCCAAGAACGACCTCATATCCATGATGGCGCATTCTCCGGCGACGCGGGACATGCCCTTCCTAGAGTTTCTGGGCAACTTGCTGCTGCTTATTGTGGGCGGCAACGACACTACGCGGAACTCGATCAGCGGCGGCGTGCTCGCCCTTAATCAGAACCCTGAAGAATATCGCAAGCTGAATGAGGATCCGTCGCTGATCACCAGCATGGTGCCAGAGATTATCCGCTGGCAGACTCCGCTGACCCATATGCGCCGGACTGCGCTCCAGGATTACGAGATTGGCGGTAAGCTGATCAAAAAAGGTGATAAAGTGGTGATGTGGTATCTGTCGGGCAACCGGGATGAGTCTGTCATCGAGAATGCTGACCAGTTCATAATCGACCGAAAGAACCCACGTCATCACCTGTCCTTTGGCTATGGCATCCATCGCTGCATGGGCAACAGGCTTGCAGAACTGCAACTTAGGATTATCTGGGAAGAGATCCAAAAGCGTTTCGCGAAGGTCGAAGTGACCGGCGAGCCCGAGCGTCTGTTTTCGAACCTTGTGCGAGGCATCACGAAACTGCCTGTGCGGCTCCACGCTCGCTGACTGGGGACACCACTGAGCCTTTCACGCAAGCGCGAAGCGGTCGATCATGTGGTGGAGACA
>Ga0098042_1000698_pt1 | contig 13013 bp, 27 predicted proteins | sample 9_EtaG_FD_75066 | JGI IMG/M metagenome (GOLD analysis project Ga0098042, IMG submission 75066) | Marine viral communities from the Subarctic Pacific Ocean - 9_ETSP_OMZ_AT15188 metaG | ecosystem: Environmental > Aquatic > Marine > Oceanic | place: Pacific Ocean | collected 2015-01-10
CTACTAATTAAGTGTGAGCATTTAAAAGAGGTTTTGAATACAGAGTATTTGATGGTTGTTCTGTTTCTGTGTCTCCACGTTTCTATCCAACCATTCCTCTTTAGTTTCTCCCAACGGTTCTTATCCCAACTCATGGTATACGTTCCGTTGATAAATTCATTTCTTGTAAAACGCCCCTTGCAATCTAAATAGATTAGCAATTCAAGGTCAGCGTCTGTTAACCCATAAGTTTTACAGGCCCATTTTCTAACGAGCCTGTAATACTTAAGGATTTGTAAATCACGTAAATCGTGACTTGTTAATCTCACTATGAGTCTATAGTAATAGCAACTCCAGTTACACCACTAAAACCTTCAGCTTTAACAGAATTAGTTAAGTCAACAACACTGATTAATTTACCGCCACCATGCGGGTGTGCAGTTAACAAAGCAGCTAAAGACCTTCCTAAATCTAAAACTTTGTGACCTGTTGTTGTCGTTCCATCAGCGTGAGTTAATGTAACTTTTTCAGCTCCATCCCCAACACCAGTTGCTCCTTCAAAGAATAAGTCTGTTGTTGTTGCGTCTTTAGCTGAAGCTCCTAGAAATTTTGACGCAGCGTACATACCACAATCACCTGTAGCATCTTCGCCATCAGCATCTGCGAAATATAAATAATTTTCTTTCATTTGATAATTTTTTAGTATGTTAATATTATGTTATGCTTGCACAGTTTGTTACAAGGCCGCCAAATTGAGCGTGCATTAATACATCCTTGTTAGCCGCACCTGTTATTGAACCTGTATCTTTTTCTGAATCAGCAACAACAATAAAGTTATCTTTAGCGTCAGAATTTAAAATCTGCATAAACGCTTCTATAACTTCTTTGTTTTTATCAACAGCGTGAGTTAATCTAATAACTATAGCCGTGTTATTTGTGTTTATGTCTTTAAATTTAAAATCAGTTCGGTTACTTGCGATAGGGTCACAACCCAAGTATCTTGAAGCAGGCACAATACAAGACGTTGTAGCGTCTACATTTACAACACCTACTTTAGCAAAATATAAATAATTTTCTTCCATTTGATATTTTTTATGATTAATAATTAATTTTGATTTTTTGTTCCCGGATTATGGGTTATGGTTTATGTATAATCTCTTTAATAGAGATTACACGTTTTTAGCGAATAGTAATTATTCTACCATAACTATATCTCTAGCACGTATCACCCTGTACATACTATCATTATAACTAATATTGTGACCAGCAACAGCATCATAGTAAATACTATCACCTCTTTTAACAACCGGAGCATCGTTTCCCGCAGAAATGATAGTTCCTTTTTTATATCTGTTAGTTTCATCTGTTTCGTCTGTTAATATAAAGCCACCTACTTTTTTAGGTCCTTCTTTTATTATATCTACTATTACGTAGTCATTAATTGCTTGCATCCATTCTTATATTTGAAATTACACAATCTGCTGACATTATAGTTAAAGCTACACTTACAGCATTTTTAAGTGCAGACTTGGTTACGAGTACTGGATCTATTATTCCTTCGCGTACCATATTAGGGAACGTACCGTTTACAACATTACAACCATAACCCTCTTTTAGATTACTAGGATTCATCATTAATCCAGCATTATCCATAATTACCTCAAATGGAGAAGATAAAGCATTAAGCAATACTTCACCAGCTTTGCTGGTCGAAATTTTTTGAGATGCGTTTAATAACGCAATACCACCACCTGGAACAATACCTTCTTGTAGTGCGGCTTTAGTTGCGTATATAGCATCTTCTACTCTATCTTTCTTTTCTTTTAGTTCAACCTTAGAATTAGCACCTACTCTTATTATACCTACGCTACCTGATAACATAGCTAATCTGTCTTCTAGTTTCTTTTTAATAAAACCGTTTTGTTCTTCAGCTAAATGTTTATTCAACTCATCTATTCTGTTTTCAATACCCTCAGTCATCCCTTCTAAAGTTAGTACAGTATTTTTATCATCAGTTATAGCAAACTCAGCTTCACCTAAATGTTCTGGCTTCATAAGATCTAAATCATCACCAAGCTCTTCGTTCATTACTGTGGCTCCAGTTAATATAGCTAAATCTTCAGTTGCGTCCTTTTTAGTAGGACCAAAGCCTGGTAAGTCAATAATATTAACCTTAATAGTGCCTTTTACTTTATTCATTAGTAAAGCAGCTTTAACTTGTTGAGCTACTGGCGCTACAATTAGTAAAGATCTATTGTTTTTAATAACGTGTTCTAATATTGACTGTATCTTACGAACATTAGGTATTTCAGATGAACATATAAAAACTAGTGGTCTATCTAATTCGCATGTTTGTTTCTCAGTATTAGTAACGAAATGTGGTGATGTTAAGTTACAATCAACTTTAACGCCATCAACCACATCAACGTATGTATCCTCTGATTCACTTTCCTCCATAAGTACTACACCATTTTTACCAACTTTATCGTAAGCTTCAGCTATAATAGCTCCTAGCTCTTTATCGTTGTTACAAGATATAGCACTAACAGATTTAAGCATATCACCTTCTACATCTATAGCGATATTATCAAGATACTTGATTACATCTTCTAACGTCTCGTTTACTCCATCTTTAATCTCTCTGATTGTAAGACCTTCTGCGACCGCAGTGTCTACTTGTTTGATTATTGCTTCAGCTAATACTGTAGCAGTTGTTGTGCCATCACCAGCATCTTTTACTGTATTTCTAGCAGCTTCTTTTATGAGTGTTGCACCCATATTTTCGACCGGATCATATAAGACTACGCTTTCTGCAACAGTTACTCCGTCTTTTGTAATGACCGGTTTGCCTCTCCCATCTTCGTATATAACGCATTTTCCTGATGCGCCTAATGTAGATTTTACGGCTTGGGCTAATTTGTTTACTCCAGTAATGACTCTATCCTTAGCTTCACCACCAAAGTCGAGATTTTTAACCAACTCGCTTGGTAAGTTATATTCCATAATGTATTTAATTTAATTTAATTTAATTTAATTGTAGCTAAACGTTAGTTAAGCACCTAACTTGGTAAGCATGGCTTGGTGTTCTGCTCTTTTTCGTTTAAATCCTTCTTTTTGTGAACCTGTATATTTTGGATCATTTATCAATCTAGTCATTCTTTCTATTTCGCTTTTAGCATTCCTAATGATATCAGCACTTTCTTGTACAGTGTCTTTATTTTCTTTTTGTTCATTTGGTAGTTCCCCCGTGGATTCTTTAATTTCATTTTGATGGTGGTCTTCGTGGGAACCTCCTGTATGTTTAAATCCCGATTTGTACGGGAACCCTTTCATTTTAAATGCCATAATTAATATTTTTTATTTTTAGTCATTGCTGCGTCTTTAGCGGCTCGAGCTAGAGTTTGGCCTTCATTCATATCACCTCCCATTTCACCCATTTTACCACCAACTAGTGCTTCGTGTATTTCATCTATTTTTGTGTTTACGTCATCAGCCGCACCCATTCCCATCTCGCTTTCTCCACCACCTTTTAAAGCTTTTACAGCCTGACCTATAGGTGAAGCTTTTGCTAAGTTTGCTATTCCTTTACCTATTTTACCTAAAAAAGGGTAAGGTGTTTCAGGTGATCTCATTTTAAAAGGCTCCATGCCTCTACTTGATTTTGTTCTTGTCATAGTTTATTCTGTTTCTGCTTGGATAGCCTCTGCTTCCCAAGGATGATTAGGATGCCCTTCTGGCCATTTGCCGTTAGGTCCATCTATTATTGGCTCTCCGTTCTCTTCCTTTCTAATATATATATTACCTTCCCACATAACCCAGTTATCTCCGTAACCTGCTCTACCTTCTTCCATCTGCTCTTGATGTTTTATTTCATGTTTCATCACTTTAGCCCCAAACTCACTATTTATATCAACACTAGGATCTACATCTATAGACCCGTCGTTATTTGCTTGAGCTACAACACCTTTCCCCATGTTGCCGTTTTCCTTAACCTTTCCTTTAAATGATGTCGTATTAGGAAAGTTTATTCCTCTTCTTTCTGATCCTAGTTTGAACGCCATAATATTTATTTACTAGCGTCAACATAAGCCTGGTCAGTAATCTCACGACCTGTTGGTCTATAAATGCCAAGCTTACTTTTATAACGCTCTTCAATTTTACCGGTCTTAGGGTCAAAAACTGCTTTTCTCTTGCGATCTGTAATATCTTTATCTACATTAGGCGTACCTCCGTCAAAAGCAAAATCTACATCGTGAGCAGCTGTAGCTTCTCCTGTATATTCACCTGTTCTTCTTGCCATAATTTCTTGTGCTTCATCTCTATCGGCAATAGAATTTAATTTCATTTTTTTCTTACGATTGAATATATTTGTTTTAACTTTTTTGGGTTCTTTATAGTTACCATATTTTTCACTACCGTATCCTTTATCTTTTTTATATCTTGTTTTTGGACCTCTTTTATTAGCTGAAGGTTTCATAAACTCCATGGAAGCACCCGCACCTTCTCTTATTTCTTGATCGGAATATTTAGTAGGATCACCAAAATCATCATCTTCTGAGTACATAGATCTTTGAACGTCTCTATATTCAGCTTGATCACCTTTTTTTATTTTAGTCTCTTCTTCAGTTTTTTTAAAAGGAAACTCTCCTTTGTTATAATTCATTTTGAATGCCATAGTCGTTTATTTAAAGGTTTTGACCACCTTAGGTCCTTTAATGTATTCTAATTTTTTACTAAAGTGCTCTACGCTACCGTTTATTGCAGCTTCGGCACCTTCCATTGTCTCTCTACGCGTTATATCCACCCAAGAATCGTTATTATCGGGTTTATTCACCTCTGTTTGGTAAAATCCGTTAGGTAATTGTGTAATTCTCCAGTTCTTTTTAGTGGCTAAATGTTTCCATTCGTCCATTTGTTTTTCTGAAATTTTAGGTTCTGTAGTATAATTACTACTTTTATAGTATATGTATGTCATGTTATTTGGTTTTTATTAATTAGGTATAAGGATTTTCCTTATTTTTTATTTGTTGGATCTGGCCATATATTCTTTATGTTTTTGCGCCATATATTTTGCTTTTGCTGGATCAGCTTCTAATTCAGCTTTTTTCTTTTCCATAAACTCAGCTTTCTTCTTTTCCGCGACATTCTTACGTATTTCTTCTTTACTATCTTTTATATATTGCCTTTCATCATCCGCTGTGTAATTTTGATATTTTCTTCTACCAAGTTGGTTATTTATTTCTCTGTCAGTCGCATCAGGGTTTTCTCTATGAACCTTTCGTTTTCTTGCTTCTGTGTCTAATGGATTGTAGCCTGTTGAGTGTACCCTATAGCCGTCGTAAGTAGTGTCACCCTTTTCAAACGTCATCGCACTTTTTTTAGGCTTTGGTAGTGGATTTTGTTTAACGTCATCAACACCAACTTTAGGCCCTCTAGCTACTTTTCTAGTTCCCGGAGGTTGAATATGCATCGGTGAGTCTTTACCTATACCGTAGTTTTTATACATAGGGCCTTCTTTGCCCGCTTTCATTTTAAATGCCATGTGCTATATTTTTAATTGTTAGTTATTTTTTTTATGCTTTACTAAAAAATGCGTATTCCATTTGTACTACGCTCGCGTGAGCTACTTGAAGTTGTACACCTTTACCCCCACCAGCCTTGCTGTAAGGTAAGAAGGCAAACTCTCCAGCTCCTAAACGCGCGAAAGCTACGTTATCAGTATCTTCAATATCCACTAACTGTGTTGTTGCGGTAGATCCGTCCGTAGTTCCAGTGTGCTTTACGTATAGATATGCAATATTAGCCGATCCAACTGGTACTATTATATTGTCACCACCTGTAGCAGTTGCGTTTATCCTTGATATTCCTTTACTTGGAGGAGTCACTGACAAACCAAGTGTCGTTGAGAATGATATAGCATCTGACGATGCATCTGTACTAGCTAATGTTAATGTAGGTGTTAATGTTGCCATAGTTATTTATTAATTTATGATCTAGTGAAGTAAGCGTATTCAACTTGTACCGTGTTTGCCGATGCTTGTATTTGTAAAAGGCTAGCGTTACCGTCATAGTATGGAAAAAACGCAAACTCATCTTTAGATAAAAGCATTATTTGTGTACCATCAGCAGTTTCTATCTTTACTTGATCTGCTCCTGAATCTCCTCCAGCTGAGTTTAATCCAAGGTGTTTTATATATACATATCTATTTGCATCTATATTTGGTAGTATAATTTTAGCCGTGTTATCAGCACTGTCACCACCTGAAGTAGCTGCTATAATTCTAGCTACATTTTCTATTGGCGCTACCACATTTGCAGTGTCGGTCACTGAGAATGATAAAGCATCTGATGAAACAGTTGTGCTAGATAAAGTTAATGTTGCTGTTAATGAAGCCATAGTTATATGTATTTTATTCTTTGTTGTACAAATAAGATAATTACATAGTGTTTACCATATTTACTCCCGTATTGTAAATATAGGAGTATAGTGTTCCCCCTACTCCCTACTACCCTACCCCCTCCCCCAAAGTCCAACCCCCTTCACCACCCCCGCCATTATATCCAATATCAATCCCATTCATTACGATTTACCCCTTCAATGATTATACATTTATATATTCTTTCTATTATATATATACTATCGATGTTCACTCGTATTCTTTCTGTATTATATTTATACTAATTTATACTATTCACTTCACTAAATAAATACGAATGTATACTGATAATATATATGTAACAACTACTAATTAGTACTTAACTAATAAATGTAGTATGACAATTGCCTGTTATTCTTATAACTTAATTGCCTTATGTCACACTAATAATTGTGCAACATAATTGTGAGTAATGAGAGTGGGCGGAATGTGAGTATACAATTTTTATAACATAAACAAAATTACTACTTTTACACAAAATAAAAACGAACTCGTTTCGATAATATAAATGTAACTAAATTAATAATAACTAAATATAAATAATTATGACAAATAATAATGTAATAAATTCCAAGAGATTTGTAGTGAGACAATCACTTGTAGGTAAAAATGCAACTATCAATGTTGAATTCAAAAATGGTAAAACTGCCACTTACAATCATGACAAAGTATTTTCAATAATGAAATCAAAACTTGAAACTATGGCGTGTTGGGCAAAGTATAAATCATATACTGCGAGTAATAATTTACCAATGTCGGTAAGAAATGAAGACATAGCGTAATGAAGCGTAAGTTCACTCACGAGGAAATCGCCGTAACGTCAGTACTCGTAATATGTTCAAGTAGTTTTTTCTATTACTTCAGTGTATTTGTTTACAATATAGTAGTAAATGGTGTAAACATGAGTATATAGTCAGCGTTGAGTAGCATTTAATGACTTAAAATAATACGAATGACAAGGTAATAATGGTTCAAGTGAGTTCGATTCTCACCATTACCACTATGATAATAATATGTAAAAAATGTGGAAAAGACTTAACAAGTCAAGCATTGATACTACTTGAAAACCTAAATGGTAACAAGAAGTGGACACATGACTTGAAGTGTTGTAGCGAATCCACAACTAAAAATAAAGTAAATGAATTATAAACAATATATAATAAATATGATATTACAGTTTGACACTAATTATACTAAAGAATACTTGTATACTTTACAAGTGCTAGATTTATCACGTATAAAAGATGAGTGTCTAATTAATGATAATATACATATAAAACAAGAAAATATAATAGAAATAATATGATAGATAAATGTATGAACAACTCGTATCGAGTGATGACTTTAAAATCCACTGTAGATGAGATTTTAAGTAAAGATAAAAAAGCAATGTTTTATGGTGATCCATTTGACTATACTAATTCAGATATTGACGAAGTAATAGAATACTTTGAAATGACTGAAGAATATGAGAAATGTGGTGAACTATTAGAAGAGAAATATGCTAAAGAACACGCTAATTTTGATATATTTTTACACAAATTAGCAGAAACTAACGGAATTACTAACCACTAAATTAAATAATATGAAGAAATTACTATTTATTTTACTAATTTTAGCTACCTCTTGTGCTACTATAACACAAGAACCACAAGTAATGCACTACGTAGATGGTCTTTTAGTATCATCTGAGTGTCAAAACTGCGATGAAGTAGACTAAATACGGCTGAGTAGCTTAACTGGATAAAGCAATACCCTTCTAAGGTATGGAGTGTAGGTTCGAATCCTACCTCAGTCACAAATCAAATACGAATGAGTAAAGATAATAATAATATGAATACAAAATTACAAACATTAGAGAAATTACTACAAGATCACGACTGGTTTTACCAATATAGTGATGATTATAGTGTATACGAGCAAGGTAAATCCGCTTGGTATTCTATAACTGAAGTAATAAAAGCGTTAAAAGAAGCAGGTTTTGGCAAAGAAGCTGATGATTTGTATGATAAATACCTGCCAGAACCACTAAAATATTAAATAATATGGAAAATAAAATAACAAGTATACACGAAGCAAGAGCGATATTCGATCTTCTCGGTATAAAAGATGTCACTAAAGATTGGCAAAGTAAACAAGGTACTCAAGTATTTGAGCTACCATTTAAAACTATGTACGCCGGTGGTCAACAAGAAATAAATAGATTCTCTATTTACAAAAGTGGCTATGTACGTAAAATGCTAGTTAATAGCAAAGGTGCTAGTTGGTGTTGTTATCAACTAAATAGAACTCGTATGAATGACGAATACCTTAAAGACTATAACTATGAAGGTGAGTGGACAGGTAAGTATCGTAAAAGCAAAAGAAAAGAGCGAATAATGATAGATACTCACGAAGATCGCTATGTTTACCTTTGTAATTATATACTTAAAAACTACTACAGAAAACAAACTGGTGCTAGTTTTTACAGAGTAAATGATTATCAAATTAAACTAATGGATATGTATAGAAGTGAGTATTGGAAAAACGAAAAGAGTAACCAATTACCATTTGTAGACAACGCAGTGAATAGAATATTAGAAGATAATATAGATGATATTCAAGTAATAATCAACGGTCACCGTTATAATTTAACTTAATATGAAACAAGCAATAAAAGATTTAATTGAAGCAGAAATGGAACAATGCTTTGATTATTCACATTATGAAGAAGCAATTTTATCAGAAGACGAAACTCAGTGTTATAGAGCTGGTTACATTGATGGTTTAAAAGCTGCTTTAATGATAGTAAATGAAAATGTAACAGAAGATGATAGTTACTAACACAAAATAAATACGATAACTATCCGATAATAATAATATGAATGAATGTTTAAAATGTAATAGTACCATGCCACAAGGTCGACTCGATCTTGGCTACAAGGTTTGCGTTAACTGCTCATCAGTGATACGTTATGGTTGTATACCAATAACAAATCACAAGACCGGTAACGAAATTCAAATCATGTCAAGCGAAGATGCTGCTTATATACTTAAGAAAACGCGTAGACGTGGCTATGGTACTATGTTAAAATAACTAAAATAAGTAAATATGACAATAGAAATAACACAAGATGACTTTCAAGCTTACGAAGATGTAAGAGAATCAGGAGTAACTAACATGTTTAATACTAGTGTAGTATCAGATTACTCAGGTCTAAGCAAAGATAAAATAGTAAGTATAATGCAGAATTATGGTGCATTGCACGAAAGATACGGAAACTAATTCCGTAAGTCTCCAACGATAATAGCCTTCACGTGGCTGGAGATGTAAGTATGTTTGTACTAGTATACAGCAGAAACTAATAATTATCATATAATAAGTAGAACTAAAGTACGGGCGAAAGACGCGTAGACATTTGTGTCATCTCACTTTCTTGCCGTTAGAACGATAGGTTGAAACATCCTTCTTATTATACCTAAATTGAGTTAAAAGTGAGTACTCCGCCTGGAAAGGGTGTACAATACCACGAGTATTAGCGGACAAATAACTATAACTCTTGAGTCAGGTGGACTAATGTGAGATAAAACGGTAAACCACACTCACGACTCTGATCAGCTTGAACTGGGATACCACGGTAGGTTACCTGACGAGGTGGGAGGTTCGATTCCTCCCCAAGCTGCTATAAATACGAGGTGAGGGTGGTAAGTTATGTAAATCAAGCTCAGTAAGTTCCTGGCTCTGGAATTACATATCTGCTCCACCTCGTTCTTTATACAAATTAAATACGAATAAAGTAAGATAATAATAATATGAAAACATTATACGATAAACTAAAACCTGAAATACGCGATAGTATTCAGGAAGATTTACAAAAGTATCCTACTACAACAATGGCTATGATTGACGGTTTAAAAGCTGCTAGTTTCTGGTCAGACTTAAGGGTGCACGAAGTAACAAGAATAGTAACGCATCACCACAAAAATCTATTGACTATTAGTCATATGGATTTACTATATGGTGATACATTCTTAGTAAATGAAGATTAATTTATGTTTGAAATAAAAACAGTAATAATAATACAGCTCATATGTTATATACTATGGGCTATACAAGTAAGAATTAAATAATATGGGAACAAGAGCAACAATACATATTGCTAAACGTGAAGAAGGAGTATCGTTTAGTGAGATACCAGAGAAAAAAATAGTAAGTATTTATCATCATTATGATGGTTATCCTGAATATTTAGGTGTGACAATAGCATCTTATATTGAAAGTAAAAAGATAGTTAATGGATTAGGTGGAGATAGAAGTGGTGTATTTAATGGATTAGGCTGTTTAGCAGCTTCATTAATTGCAGAACTAAAAGAAGAAGCAGGTTATGTCTATGTAGATGATCCAAATTCTCCTCATGGTGGATTAGATTATGAGTATGTTGTGTGGGGTGATAATGGTAAAGATATATGGATTAGCATATTTGATTACTGTGGTAACTGTATATTTGTAGGTAAACCAAATAAATTACAAAATAAATACGAAGATTAATGGATAATATATCTGATGACAATTTGAAACGATTAGCTAAGTTTATAGCAGAAGAACTTATAAATTTAGCTAAAGATACACAACAAGAAGATTGGCTTGAAACCAATATAAGAGATAACACAGTAGGAGAGTTAGCACGCTGTGTCACACTTCAAAATCTATATTTAGATCGTGAAGAATATGAAAAATGTGCTATAATGAAAATAAGAATTATGGAGTTATGTGATAGATTAGATATGCATATAGACTCCGATTTAACAAATTTAGAAGATGAAGATGAGGAATAAACCAATGTTAGCTTACCCAGTAAGCGCAAAACCAATAGATTACACTGATAAAGTGTATATGCAACCAAAGCTTGACGGCGTGCGTTGTCTTATACAATATGATAAAGGTAAAGTTACCGCTTATTCACGTACAGGTAAAGTGTGGAAAAACATAGACCATATACTAAACGATTTAGAACCGTGGTTTAAAAATAACCAACTAGTTGTACTTGATGGCGAACTGTATAATCATGATCTAAGAAATGATTTCGAACAAATCATATCTATAGTCAGAAGACAAACTCCTGATGATATAGACATGCTTAATTCAGCTGAAATGGTACAGTTTCATTGTTATGATATAATACATCCTGACAATGACTGTTTCGATGTCAGAAACAACTTTATAAAGTTCTGTTTACCAGAAAGTTATTGCGTAAAACACGTTAGTGCATGGATTGTCAGTAACGAGGAAGAAGCTAAAGGAATGCATAAAGCTAATTTAAATAACGGTTATGAAGGTTCTATTGTAAGACTAAATACGCCATATCAACAAAAGCGTTCACATAGTCTTAGAAAGTTCAAAGATTTTAGCGATGCTGAAGCTAACATAGTTGGTTATGAGGAAGGTAAAGGCAAGAGAGCCGGTACGTTAGGCAAGTTTATAATGCAAGATGATGATGGAAATCAGTTCGGCTGTCCACCAGGAAAAGGTCATAATTATAAAGATCTTGCATTAATGTTACAAAACGTCCATGAATATATGGGCCAACGTGCCACCTTCACTTTTTTTGAAAGAACTAAAGCAGGTAGTTACCGACACCCGCTATTTAAATGTATAAGAAATTATGAATAAAAAAGATGAATTAGCAGATAGATACTTTGCTATAATAGAAAAAATGATAGATAAACCAGATTGTGATCACTGTGGAGTAGAATTAACTTTAGGTGACAACCCTGACTGTTGTAGCAACTGTTGGGAAGAAAATGCTAAGTATTATGAATAAAAGATTAAAACTTAAAATAGAAAAATATAACAAAGTAAAATATAATTCAAATAGAATTATATTAAGAACATTAAAACCAAACTGTGACAACAGCCAGAAAAGATCTAAATAGTAACAGGCTAATGTCACAAATAGCACATGGAGAGAAAATTTGATTACTTAATTAATAACCGTGTAATATGGAGAAGAGATCCTATTACAGACAAGCCAGATATAGAAACAGATCAGTATTTGTTTTACAAAGATGGTACATACCAGTGTTATAATCTATTTAGAAGTAAAGCTAAAATAACAACTTACAGGAGTTTAAAGTGGCATATGTTAGCGTTATGGCATTTAAATCTTGATTGGGATGAACACAAAGCTATGGATATAGCAATGTATATAACTGACAAAGAAAATGGTTTTATAACATTTAATATTAACAGATGGAATGTAGCTAGACTTATAGATGATTTAAGTGTTGTAGATTTAGAACATCCACCAACAAATAAACTTAGAAAGATAATATTTAAATGGGATTGTGGGTTAACTAAATCAGAGAAGTTGAGTATTGTAGGTCAATTAATAGGTAAAATGAACGGTATAGATAAGTCAGATATATATGAAGCTATGACACAAATTAATTACGAGGGTTATAAGATAATAATATCAAAACTTGCAAAAATGTTAAATGTGACACCAAGAACAATATACCGTCATATGAATAACGAATTAAAACAAGAAAAAGAAAGATTAAACGAAGAAATATGAGAATATATATAGATATGGACGGAGTTATTACTGACTTTAAAAA
>Ga0098042_1000700_pt1 | contig 12988 bp, 17 predicted proteins | sample 9_EtaG_FD_75066 | JGI IMG/M metagenome (GOLD analysis project Ga0098042, IMG submission 75066) | Marine viral communities from the Subarctic Pacific Ocean - 9_ETSP_OMZ_AT15188 metaG | ecosystem: Environmental > Aquatic > Marine > Oceanic | place: Pacific Ocean | collected 2015-01-10
AGAATAAAAATTATAGTATTACTAGTTTTGAATGGACTAAAATTTATGAGATAGCTAATATATTAGATGTACTATCTAGTTGTAAAGTATTTCCTGGAGATAAAAAGGATCAAACTCAACTTAATGCTATGAATAAACCCAATGATAATATTAAAAAATATTGGCAACCTAAAACTAGTTTAGAAGAAGGAATAATGAAATTATATAATTTATATTAATGAAACAAGGTATTATTATACAAGGGCCAACTGAGTATTATAAAGAATTAGCAGATTATTATTCACAATTTAATAATGTTGTATGGGCTACATGGAATGATGAATCCATTGTTAGATTAGATTATATTCGTAACAAAGGTATAGAAGTTGTACTTGTAGAAAAACCAGAAGTATTTGGTTATATGAATGTTAATATGCAAGTTAAATCATCATTTGAAGGTGCAAATTACTTGGAAGGTAAAGTTGATGAAGCATTAAAAGTTAGAAGTGATACTATAGTAACTAATTTAGATAAATTATTACCTAGATTAGAAAATAGACAATTAGCATTTATGGCTACTTGTAAAACTGGTGTTAGAAAAGATTTAGGATATGAATTGGTTTACTACCATAATAGTCATGATTACCCAGCTGATAATGTTATATATGGAAAAATTTATGATTTAAAATTAATGTTTGATTTTCAAATACATGAATTAATACCTATACCACCTGAGGCACTTATAGCTTGGAATTATATGACTAATAAAGGAATAAAGTTTAAATTAGATTATCAATCTATGGTGGATGGTGGAATTGGTTTCTTTTTACAAGAATGTTTAGATGAAGGAGTTGAAGTAAATTGGTTAAAACGAGAAGCAAATTTAGTAGATTGGTATAAAGATAAAACAGTATATGACTGGTAAAAAAATAAAAGTAGCTTTATGTTTATCTGGAGAACCTAGAAATTCTATGTTTTCTTTTCCTTATATATATGAATCAATACTTTCTCTAAATAATGATTCAAATTTTGAAGTTGATACTTATATTCATTTTTCTAAAACGTTTAGAGCTTTTAATTTATATAACTCTAAAAAGTATTTATTTGAACCTTTTTTAATAGCTGATATCATACCTTATATATTAAAACTAAAATATCCCCCTGAATTAAAATCTATATTTTCATATGATCTTTTTAACACTACTAACTCTAATAACCTTATTAATCAAGTTAGAATGTTAAAAAATGTTCAAACTTGTTTTAATTTAGCAAAATCTTATTCTAAATATGATGTCGTAATTAGATGTAGACCTGACATATATTTTAATAAAAAAATTAACTTAAAACATATTATTCAAAATATTATTATGCTTGAAAAATATGATATTTTTATTCCTAAAAAAGATACTATTGATAAAACACCACACAATGAATATAGTGATCAGTTTGCTGTTGGTAATTTTAAAAGTATGGAAATATATTCAAATATGTTTGATAATATAGAATCTTTATTATTTGAAACTAAAAATTTAAAAGCAGAAATTTGGTATAAAAATTATTTAGATAATAAAAATTTGAGAATACATGAAGAAATTTTAGATTCAAATTTAGTTAGAGATATACATGTTTGTAATGAAAAACGTTGTCCTGATACAAACTTTTTAAGTGAATAAATTATGAATTTAAAAATAGCTTTATGTTTATCTGGGGAACCTAGGAGTACTATGTTTTGTTATCCTTATATTTATGAAAATTTAATACAAAAATATTCTACAGACGTTTATATCCATTCTTGGAGACCTTTCAGAGCCCTAGATTTATATAATCCAATAAAATTTTCTATTGAACCTGAAGAAGAATTTTTATCTCTTGAATATTTTAAATCATTTCCTTATCCTGATAAAATTAAAGAATTTAAAAATGAAGTACATGAATATAGTAAAAGTTCTAACTTATTTTTAAATTGTTTTAAAATGCTTCTTTCTATCGAAAAGTGTTTTAAATTAATTGAAAATCCTTCTAAATATGATGTTATAATTAGGTGTAGACTTGATGTAATGTTTAGACACCCCGGATGGTTTGATAATCTATTAAAAAATATTGTAGAAAATAAAAATGATATTATTCTTCCTTGGGGAGGATTAGACCCATATCAGTATGGTGATACTTTTGCAGTAGGTAATTCAAAAAGTATGGGTTTATATTCTAAAATGATGACTAACTTACCTACAATTGCCGAAAGTTTAGAAATTTGGCATGGTGAACATATACTAGGAAAAACTTTAGAATTCCATAAACTTAAAGTTGATGCTAATATAGGCATTCCTATTCAAATAGTTAGACACAGTAATATAATAACGGATGGAAGTCCTTCATTTAAAACTAATAAATTTAAATTTTATAACGAATGATAAAATTAATTATATTTGATCTAGATGGAGTTTTAGTTGAAGCTAAAAATATCCATTACGAAGCGCTTAATAAAGCATTAGGTGATTATGCTATTAGTTGGAATGAACATCTGTCAACTTATGATGGATTAAAAACAGTTCAAAAACTAAATATGTTGACTAAACAAAAAGGTTTACCAACTAAAGAACATAATCGTATTTGGGAAGATAAACAAAAAAATACTTTAGATATGTTAAGCGATTTAGAAATAAATCCTAGTTTACTTTATACAATATCTAAACTATCAGATGAGGGATATAAAATAGTATGTTGTTCTAATTCTATAAGAAAAACGGTATTAACTGTACTTGCTAAATTAGGTTTAATTGAATATATGGATTTAATTTTATCTAATGAAGACGTTGATAATAGTAAACCACATCCTGAAATGTATTGGAATGCAATTTCAAAGATGAAATGTTTACCAGAGGAAACTTTAATTATTGAAGATTCCCCTTATGGGTTACTTGCGGCAGCAAGAAGTAAGTCGTATATTTTACGAGTAAAAAATCCACAAGAAGTAACTTACGAAAATATTATAAATAAAATAAATAAAGTACAAATGGGAGATAAACAAACAACTCCAGCTTGGAGAGATGAAACATTAAATGTATTAATACCAATGGCGGGTGCCGGTTCTAGATTTGAGAAAGCTGGCTATACATTTCCAAAACCTCTTATTGAGGTAAGAAAAAAACCAATGATACAAGTGGTAGTAGAAAATTTAAATATAAAAGCTAATTATATCTATGTAGTACAAAAACAACATAGAGAAAAATATAACTTAGATGCTTTATTATCATTAATTACTCCCGGTTGTAAAATAGTTGAAACAGAAGGTATGACAGAAGGAGCTGCCTGTACAGCACTATTAGCCAAAGAATATATTAATTCAAATTCACCCTTGTTTTTTGCTAATTCAGATCAATTTGTAGAATGGGATTCAAATGAATTTTTATATAAAATGAATGAAACAAACGCTGATGGTGGTATTGTAACATTTGAAGCAACACATCCTAAATGGTCGTTTGCTAAAGTAAATGAACAAGGTTTAGTAACTGAAGTAGCAGAAAAAAATCCTATATCCAATATAGCAACTATAGGTTTTTATTATTGGAAAAATGGTAGTGATTTTGTTAAGTATGCAGAACAAATGATAAATAAAAATATTCGCGTAAATAACGAATTTTACGTATGTCCAGTATTTAATGAAGCTATCGAAGATGGAAAAGCGATAAGGACTTTTGATGTTAAAGAAATGTGGGGATTAGGTACACCTGAAGATTTAAATTATTATTTAGAAAATTATAAATAATTAATAAAAATTATGGATAAGAAGATAAAAATAGCAATATGTTTATCGGGGGAACCAAGAAATACTATGGCTAGTTTTCCTTATATTTATGAAAATTTTTTAAACTTAGATCCTAATTTATATCAAATAGATACTTATTCTTATAGTTTTAATAGCTTTAGAGCATTACCAATGTATAATTTTAAAAAACATATTATTGATACTGAAGCAGAAGCCGATGTATTTAATAAATGGTTTTTTCCTATTGAAAAAAAATTCACCCCAGAATGCTTGAATCAAATAGTTAATACTTCTAATAGAGTAATAACTAACCAGAGTATGATACAAAATATATTTTTAATGTGGTATAATATAAAAAATTGTTGGGATTTAATTCAAGAAAAGTATGATATATATATTAGATTAAGATATGATTTAGTATTCCCACATCCTATCCCTACAGAATATTTTATTCAACAAATATTAAATAATAAAACAGATATAATCATACCAGGGGATGAAATAGAATACTCTAATAAATTTTGTGATTTTTTAGCTATAGGAAATTATAAAAGTATGTCTTATTATTCTAATATGATAAATAATTTATTAAATTTAATGAATAAATATAATAATTTTTATCCTGAATATTTGCTCCAAAAACATTTAAATTCTTATGGTGATTTAAAAATTAATTTATATCCTTTTTCTTTAAGTATTTTAAGAAAAAGTTATATCCATGCTTTTCCGAAATTTAATTTTTTAAATGAATAATGATTTTAATATCCCATAGAGGCAATATCAATGGTAAAAAACCTAAATACGAAAACAAACCAGAATATATTTGGGAAGCTTTACGTAAAGGATATCATTGTGAAATTGATGTTTGGTTTATAGAAGGTAAATTCAAATTAGGACATGATGGTCCTACATATGATTTCCCACATGAATTAATAGAATACCATCATAAAAGGTTATGGCTTCATTGTAAAAATTTGGAAGCTATAACTCAATTTAATACATTGGATAATATTGGATCCAAATTTAATTATTTTTGGCACCAAAAAGATGATGTAACATTAACATCACAAGGTTACATTTGGGCTTACCCAGGTAAACAACCATTAAAAAATAGTATAGCCGTACTACCAGAAATAAATGATGATGATGTATCTAAATGTAGTGGAATTTGTAGTGATATTATAGAAAAATATAAAATATGAAAACTTTAGAACTTTTCCCTACTTTAATAGACATAGATGTATTAGATAATATTCCTGATGATTATATAAAACAATGTAAAAATATAATTTTAGATGAGAAAAGACTAGGATATGCTTCAGACAGTGTAACTTCAGACCAGTATATATTAGATAGATTCCCTCCTTTAAAAGATGTAATTACAAAATATATTAACCAATACGTTGCAAAACTTTCACATACACTCGTTAATTATAAAATTAGTTCTTCTTGGGGATATGTAACTAGATTTAATAATGCAAAAGAAAATTTGCACCATCATAATAATAGTAATATAAGTGGTGTATTTTATTTAACTAAAGGGGCTTCCATAGCATTTTCAAATAATTTTTTAAATGATAAATTTCCATTTAAAACAGGTTTAACATTCAAAACTTTAGATAATAGGCCTAATGGAGTAATAGAATTAGAAATTAAAGAAAAACAGTTAATTATATTTCCTTCTTATCTTCCCCATTGTGTATTAGAAAATAAAGATGATTCTTATAGAGTTTCTATAGCTTTTAACTCTATTCCTTCGGGGGAATTTGGAGACATAACTAGTAAATTAAATATAAAATGAAATTAAGTGCAGTAGTAGTAACAAGAAATGATGATTATGGTGGCAATTTAAATGATAGAGCTATTTATTGTTTAAATTCATTAGTAAATACTTTTGATGAAATAATATTAGTTGATTGGAATTCACCTGATAATAAGCCACAATTATGGGATATTCAAGATAGAATAGATTTTAAAGGTAATTTAAAACATATAGTAATTACTCCTGAAATAGCTTCTATGTTAACCAATAATGATCCACACGCTCAAGTGTGTTGTGAAACATTAGCTCGTAATATAGGAATTAGAAGAGCTACTGGAGATTATATTGTATCAACTAATATAGATGTAATTGCACCACGCAGGGATCAGTTAGAACAAACGATTAAAAACGAGTTAAACGATAACACATTTTATACTATATCTAGAAGATATACCGATTGGGAACAAATTGAAAAATTTCACGGTGGGGAAAGAAAATATAGTGATTGGGAATCCCTTAGAGAGCATTTAATTGAAAACAGTGAAGAAAGAACAACTGGTGAATCAGTAGTTGAAGGTGATAATTATAGTATTATAAATTGTTGTGGTGATTTTCAATTAGCACATAGAAACATTTGGCATGAAATACGTGGATTTGAGGAAGAACTTATTTATGTTTTATATAGTGATACAAATGTTCAAAAGAAGGCTATTATACATGGATTTGAATTAAAAGCCATTTACTCACCAGCTTTATTCCATATATTCCATGGTAAAGGAGGGGGTGGATTTTTAGATGGTATTAATAGAAAAGTAAATGACATGTATAGGGCAGTTACAGCTCAAGAAAAAACTGAAAATGCTGATACATGGGGGTTTGAACCTATTGAAATGGAGTATGAATTACTCTAATATTTATAATAAATTATTCTAATGGAAAAAGTAAAATTAACAGATATTTTAGAAGGAGATTACTCAAAAAATGTCAATTACACTGACGATACAGCTATGTACGATCCTTTACATGAAGATGGTGATGATCAACAAGGAATGTTAAAGTATACTACTACTATAGATGGTAGAAAATATAAAGTTAACTTTGATGTAAATAAAAACCCAACTAAAAAAGGAATTAAAGTTAAATTTTTCCCGTTAGATGATAGTGGAATCGAAATACCAAACCCTTCACCTGAACAATTAGCTCAACTCCAAAATGATGTTGCTACAAAGTTAGCACCAAAGTTTAACGACTTCAGATTAGAATTTGATGAAGATGAAGATGCTCCTGAAAAAAATGTAGCTGCTTTCCAAGTACCCCTATCTTCATTTGTCTCATTTGTAGCAAATGTAGTATTTAAAAAATAATGGGTAAAAGAAAATTACTAAATTTAAAAGTTATAGGACATTCTCCTAAATTATTAAACGAATTTATTAACGATAACAAATCTAATATCTTCAAAGAAACGTTTAGTGGTATTAAACATGCTATTAGACAAAATAAAGATACAGCTGAAATATGTAGTGTTAACACTGATATTGCTATAGCAACTATAGCTAAAAAAGACTGGGAAAATGCTCTTAGCTCATCCCTAGGTTATTTTGAATCAATGGATCAATATGAAATGTGTGGAGATATAAATTATACACTTAAACTGTTACGCAATGCCAGATCCACTAAACAACCTAAAACAATCTCTGGATCAGCTACTACAAGCTGATACTTCGATAAAGAGGAAAAATAGAAAAATTTACGACCAAAAGAAGGAATTATTTATTAATTTAATAAATCAATTTGAAACTTCTATTACAAGATCTTATTTAATGGAAAAAGATTTTAAAGTAGATTTATCTAAATATGAAGAAAATTTTTATCAAGTAATTGATTCTTTAATTTTACTTGCTTTTGGTAAACAAATATATGAAATACTTTCATTTTATTTTTATGATAGATATAACCCAGATGGAACAAAAAATTCAATTGTAATTCAAGAAACAGATGAAGAAGTTCAATTAGATAATGTAGAAGATCTTTGGGATATAGTAGTAAGTATTAACCCAGATATATTCAATGAAAAAAGGTAGACCCGCAAAAATAATAACTAAGGAGCAATTATTAAATGCTCAAAAAATGACTAAATCTAATATGAGTGCGGCTCGTTTTTTAGGTATTAGTTATGAGCATTATAAACGTTATGCTAAAAGTTATTTTGATAAAGAAACAGGTAAAACCCTATTTGACAAACATCTTAACCCAATGGGTAAAGGTATTAGAAAACATTTAGGTGGTAAAGATCCTGATTTAAAATCATTAATGAATGGAGAATTATTTGTTAAATCTTATAATTTGAATAAGTATAAAGATAGATTAATACAAGAAGGATATATAGAAGAAAAATGTAATAGTTGTGGGTTTAATGAGCAACGTGTAAATGATTATAAAGCTCCACTTTTAGTTCATTTTAAGGATAAAAATAAAATGAATTGGAAAATAGAAAACTTAGAATTATTATGTTATAACTGTTATTTTTTGTATATTGGGGATGTATTTAACGAAAAACAGGTGAAACATATAGAAGAAGATGCCCCTGTTACAAAGAATGATCAAGTAGATTGGGAAATGGATGAGAATATGTTACAACATTTTAAAGATATTGGATTAGTAAATAATGATGAAGAAGATGATTTTATTGCGCGTATATAATATATTTATCAAAAAAACGATTATAGGAAGGGTTATGTTAATGTTTAATTTTAAATTCATGCTTACATGAGAAATTTACTTAGCTTACTGCTTGTATTAGTAGTAGGTAGTATGGGCTTTGCCCAAGAAACAGATGTGGATGAGAAAGAAATCTTAGTCACAAATCTTGAAGAAGTAACAGTATCTTCAGGTGTAATTGATGTCGCTGTAGAAAGAAAGACACCAATTGCCTTAAGTATAATTACTTCTCAAGAAGTCCAACTTAAAGTTGGTAACCTAGAATTTCCAGAGATCATGAACAAAACACCTGGTGTTTATGCTACAAAACAAGGTGGTGGGTATGGTGATAGCCGTATTTCATTACGTGGTTTTGATCAGCGAAACACTTCATTCCTAATTAACGGTCAACCTGTTAATGATATGGAAAATGGATGGGTGTATTGGTCAAACTGGGCTGGATTAACTGATGTTGCATCAGGAATTCAAATTCAAAGAGGATTAGGTGCCTCAAAACTAGCAGTTCCCTCAGTAGGTGGAACTGTATCAATTTTTACTAAAAGTGCTGAAAAAGCAAGAGGTGGATCCTTTACTCAATTAATGGGTAATGATGGTTATTCTAAATCCACTATTGCTTATAACACTGGTGTAAATGATAATGGATGGGCTACTTCATTCTTATTAACTAAATGGCAAGGTGATGGATATATTTACAACACCAGCGGAGAGGGTTTAACATACTTCGCAGCATTAGGATACTCACCAGAAGGTTCAGCACATAGTTTGAACCTTTCTCTTTTAGGTGCAGGACAATGGCACCATCAAAGAGACGTTTGGGTTTCTATTAGGGATTATCAAAACTTCGGAGAAGAAGGAATTGATCCAAGATGGAATTCAAATGGTGGTACATTAGATGGAGAAGAATTCTCAATGAGAAGAAACTTCTATAACAAACCATTAGCTACTTTAAACTGGGATTGGGAAATTAATTCTAATATAGAATTAAATACATCTCTATACGGTTCAGCTGGTAGAGGTGGTGGTACAGGTCCAAGAGGTAGAAATTACTACAACTCGGAAACTGATATTTTACCATTTAGAAAGGATTTAACTGAACACTACCTAGAAAATGGTAGAGGTTCAAGAGATGCTAATGGATTTATTGATTACAATGCTTTAATAGATTATAATCAAGCAAACACAAATGCATATACAGGTGATATTTCTAGATACCAAGGTCTAAAATTAGGATCTAATGGATTTAGAGATGATGGTGTAAATAGAGCTGCTTTAATTAGAAGAGCTTCTATGAACTCACATGACTGGGTAGGTGCTATTTCAAACCTTAATATTACTAAAGGTAAAATGAAATACTCTCTAGGAGTTGATCTTAGAAACTATACAGGATATCACTATAGAGCTTTAAATAACCTAATGGGATTAGATGGATACTACTCAACTGGAAATAAAAATTCAGCTGGACAAGTTATTGAATCTACTATTGAAGCATCCCCATTCAAAGATACTGGAATTAGAGGTCCTAAAATTGACTACTACAACGTAGGTAAAGTAGGATGGCAAGGTTTAAACTCATTAATTGAATATAGTGGTGATAAAGTTACTGCTGTATTACAAATGGGTACTTCAAATCAATCATTCCAAAGAATAGATTATTTTGACCAACCAGGTAATTTTGAATCAGAAACTAAAAACATAACTGGTGGTTATGTTAAAGGTGGTGCTAACTGGAACTTTAATGATTATTCAAATGCATTCTTTAACGTAGGTATTATTGATAGACAACCAAATTTTGATGGTGTATTCCCTAACTACGCTAACGCTATTAACCCAGATTTACAAAATGAAGAAATTCGTTCAGTAGAATTAGGATATGGTTTTAGAAAAGGTGCTTGGAAATTAAACGTTAACTTATACTCTACAACATGGGGTAACAGATTCGTTACAAGAAGTTTATCTAACCAACAAGGTGTAGATGGATTTGCTCAATTCAAAGACATAGATGTACTACATAATGGTTTAGAGATAGAAGGTCAATGGAGACCTACTATGGCTACTAAAATTAGAGGTATGCTTTCAATCGGTGATTGGAGATATACTAAAGATTTTGAAGCAGCATTATTTGATGATACTCAAACTCAAATCGGTACAGGTACATTATACCTAAAAGATGCTAAAGTAGGTGATGCAGCACAATTTGTTGCTTACTTAGGTTTAGATCAAAAATTAGGTAAAAAATTAAACTTTGATGTTGATTACAGATTTGTAGATGGCTTATACGCTGATTATTCAATTACTGATTCTGAATTTACAACTGCAGGGAACAAAGGTGCCTTAAAACTACCATCTTATGGTTTAGTTGATATGGGTGCTACTTGGTACTTAGGTAATAAATTAAGTCTAAGAGTAAATGTTAATAACGTATTTGATGCTTTATACATTGCTGAATCAAATAGTAACATCCACACATCGGCGGATTCAGTTACTTGGAACGGAATTGATAATAGAAACTCAGTTTGGTTCGGATTTGGTAGAACTTGGAATGCTAGTTTAAAATATAGGTTTTAATTTAGTAAATTCCTGGTAATATAATAATGGGTGGCTTTGCCACCCATTTTTTATTTATTACTGATATGAAAAAAGGATTTTTTGTAGATAATTTTGTTTTATTTGTTCTAGTAATTACCTTAACAGTTATGAGTGTAGCAATAGCAACACAACCAGGTGGGATGGATTTCCCATTTATAGGTTAAATTAAACTCATCATAAACCCTAAAACAAGAATCATAATCAATTGTAACATTCTAATATTGAATTTTATTTTTTTAGTCATCATCCATAAATATGTTAGTAATAATTTAGTCATATGACGCTTTAAAGGTTTCTGCGAGAAAATTTGGCTACCCCGGCTATCTGTCGTATATTTACGGAGTAAATAAATAAAATCGTAAGTATGAGAAATTTAATCCAAGATTGTAAAAAAGAGTTGCATGAATATTATACAACTGAATTATTAAACAAATTAAATAATAAACAAGTATTTCAATTACATGATTATCATTTTGATTCTGTTTGTAATTTACAACCTGATCAAATGATCTGTGATGAAAATGAGTTTGAAAGATTTTTAAATGATCTCGTTTGTGAGTATTCAGTTATAAGATTTTACAAACCTAGCTTGTCTGCATAAGACAAGAAAGTAATGCACCGGAGATTTGGTTACCTGAATTTCCTTTCGTATATTTACGGTATAAATAAATAATTAATTAAAACAAAGGTTATGACACATTTAGAAAGTTTAAATTTAAGATACAATCAATTAGATCAAGAATTAAAAGCTCTTGAATCAAGGGAAAATAGATTATACTACAGAGGTGAAAATCAGAAAAAGTTAATGTTAAAAAAAGCATTTGAATCTTTTTCTCATGATAAATTTCAAATTAATGTATCATCAGTTGAAAGAGTTACTCTTTCACCTAAAGGTGATAATTACAATGGTTTAGTAGAATATTCACTTGATACAAGATGGAGATCAGATGAAGCAGAAAGAATTCAAAGATCTAGATTAAACCACAACGGTAGTTATTTTTATAATAATGAAGATAATAATTTCAATCAAGCATTAGTTGAATCTGAAGCTAGAATGGAATTTATGAAATTAGTTACTGAAAAGGATGAGCAAATCCAATCTGATTGGTTAGCGATTGATGAAAAATATTCTAATTTAAGAATGAAGTTTTGGGATAATTTAAGAGATCTTAGAAGTGCTTTAAATGATGCTTCAAGAGATATTCGCAATGTAGAAGAACAAGCTGAAATGGATCAGCTTGAAGGTAAAAATGGTATTTCATTTCAAGAAAAAGAAAATATATCATTACCAAGATTAGATGTTAGATTTGATTGGCAAATTGGTCAAATTAAAAACTTAAGGGTTGTTGGTAAAACTCCAACTGGAAAATCAGTTGATCTTGAAGTTATTAGAAAATGGAGAAGATGGGATGATAAAAACGAGCAATATGTTAATGAAGATAAAGTTGAAGTGTTTCCAAAAGTTAGATTTGATAAAGTCAAAAAATTAATAAGAAACGCAAGATACAACCAATTAATAGTAGAATAAGTTATTTATTAGTTAATTATTTTGTTTATAAAGGGCACGTAAGTGCCCTTTTTTTATTCTAAATTATATTTATGATCGGTACCCTTCAAGTCAAGACAGTTTTGTTTTGTATAATTAATCAAAATTATTATGGATTTTTTAAAAACAATGAACAATTGGGTTAACACCCTAACTACAACTGGTGTTGGATTAGTAGCACTAGGAGTTGTTTTAGAAGTACTTTTTAAAGGTGCAGTTATCCCATTTTGGCCTGAAGTATCTGTGGTAGATAATATCATGGGCATTTTAGGTTCCTTAAGCAATGAAGGACTATTAGGATTAGTTGGTGCGTTTGTTCTGTACCATATCCTAAAGAACAAAAATGTATAATTTAGTAATATAAATTTTACAAGGAAGGGCGCTTAGGCGCCCTTTTTTTATATTTATTTCCGAAGCGGAAAGTATGTCTAAATTAATTTTATTTATATTAATGACATTGCCCTGCTTTATAGTAGGGCAAAATTCTATTAGCATTGAACCAGTTACAAATGATATAGTAATTGGTGATTTAGCTGGTAATAGAGATTTGGCTTTTGGTGTTCAAAATATATTAGAAGAAGTAGTACAGGATAAAGACTATGATTTAAATCCTAATGCTGAATTAAAATTA
>Ga0098042_1000701_pt1 | contig 12983 bp, 21 predicted proteins | sample 9_EtaG_FD_75066 | JGI IMG/M metagenome (GOLD analysis project Ga0098042, IMG submission 75066) | Marine viral communities from the Subarctic Pacific Ocean - 9_ETSP_OMZ_AT15188 metaG | ecosystem: Environmental > Aquatic > Marine > Oceanic | place: Pacific Ocean | collected 2015-01-10
AACCAGCAGAAGTATCAGCAATCTGCAATGCAGTATGGACTACTGATGTAAAGGCTGCTTGGAAAGCTAAACTAATAGCAGATAAGCCAGCAGAATAATGCCAAAACCTACAACCGAAGAACTACAAGCTGAACTACAGGAAGTAGTTACTAAGCATAACCAAGCACAGGAAGTTATAAACCAATGCAAAACTAGGTTTACTGAAATACAGGCAATCTTAAAAGATAGACAGGAAGATTAACTACACTTCCATTTCTTAAGAGCTAGTCCTTTTCTTGTTAACTTACCACCTTTACTTGTAGCACCTTTAACACCTTTCATCCTGGCACAAAAAGATTTACGTCTTTTAGCAGCTTTACTACCAGGTTTTACTTTACCTGTTACTGGTGCTTTTAGGTTACTACCTGTTTCTCTATTAATTTTATCTCTACCTTTTTTAGTAAGACCACCAGTTTTACTCTTGTGTTCTTTGCGTAGCCTTACTGATTTAGCCATTATTCAGAGATACCAAAAACGTTACTCTCAGCTAATCTTCTTTGTACTTCATGCTGAAAAGCTATATCTGTTTTATATCTAGGATCTCTCATAGCAGCTACAACTTCTGCATTAGATCTAAATACTTTTGTATTTGGAGAAGCAGATGTTCTACCACTTATTAATCTAGGTTCTACACCCATAGCATTTTTATACCTGGTAAACATTTCTTGTACTGCAAGAGTAACTTTAGGAATGTTTCTTTTTTCAGCATCTACAACTTTATCAAACTCTTGTAGTTCTTCTTTAGATATGTTGCCATTCATCCATTGCAACATTTCCATATACTTATCTTCACCACCTGCAATACCTACTATATCTTCATACTCAGGAAAGCTAGGATCAGCAGCTTGTTGTGTACCTTCTTGTGGTTTTAAACCTGCTAGATAACTATCTATTACATTTCTTGTAAGACCAGTAGATTCTAATTCTTTGTAATGTTCTTCTGAAATAGTACCGTTGTTTTCCTGGTAATACTTATTTATAGCAAAAGGATCTATATCACTTTGTTCAAATAATTCTCCTAATTTTTCACCGTATTGTTGTTTTGCTAGTTCGTAATTAACAGATCCATCTTCTTGATATTCAACAACATCATCTGCAACTGGCTCTTCTTTTGTTTTTGCAACATCACCTAACTTACCTTCTAACTCTTTGTAGCTTGCTGCAAGAGCTTCTACACTATCAAACTTGCCTAAAATTTTACCGTTATCAGATTTGTTTTCGTCAGCAAATTTTTCTAGATCCTCTTGTGACATAGGAGGAGTTTCATTTGACTGTAAGGATGCTTTCATAATTAATTAGTGACTTGTAATAGTATTACCATGAGCAGTAACTTTTTCAACTGGTTTAGTTGGTTCGGGTGTATCGTTCACACCTAAAGAACTAACAACAGCCTTAGCTTCTGTTGTAGTATCTTCTGTTTTATTGCTCTTAGGTGACTTGTTAGTTGGCATTTGGTCTTACCTCGTTTTGTAATAGTTGGGCTTCTGCTTGGTTTTTAGGATCTAATAATTTATGACCCTGTAATGCAGAAGGAGCTAAATCTTTTAATAGTTGTTGCTGTTGTTCAGCTTGCAACTCTTGAGCTATCTCCTCTTTTGATTTTATCAAATTTAAAGTTTCTATACCAACGCTGTTAGCCAACCTAATAATCGCTTCATCTATATTCATATATCTTCTCATAACATCTACACCTAATGCCTGGGCTATTGTACCAATAAACTCTATAAGTTTTGCTTTATCAGCATCCCTTCCAAGACCGTTTATACCTGTAACTATTTTAGGTCTTACTAATTTATCAGGAAGTTTAGGTGCTTTACCTGCTCTTATAAGTAGGTGTAATTTTCTACGTAAATATTTAATTTGAAATTCAGAACTTAGTACAGAGTAAATACCACCTAAAGTAGCTTCTAAAGCATTACTCATTATTTGTATCTCAGTACTTGTTACACGTTCTGCATCCCTTTGTATGCTTTTAGTCATAAGAAAAGCATCTTCTAATCTTTTTTCTAAAGTTGCTTTTACTCTCTCAGCTACAGCAAAGTCATTAGCTTTGTTAGTTTGCAATGTAGATACATCAGTAGCAAGTCCTTCACGTACTGCACCATTAGGTGCTTGACTTACTGCTTTAGGCGAAGTTACACCATTAGGATTTATAAAATATATTGTACGTGCAGATGCAGCAGCACCTTCTACTATTGCTTGTGTTAATGCTTCTAAGGTAATTAGATCACCTTTGTATTCATTAACGTATGACGTACCATAATTTGTATCTGTTTGAGTCCAACGTAAAACTATAAATGGTGATACATCAACAGGTGAAATGCCATCAGTACCAGGTATCTTTTCTCCTTTACATTCTTGAAACCATACATGATTATCACCTTGACGTTCTAGTTTTGTATAAATATCTATTTCTGTTTCATCCATAGATTCTGTGTAATTTTCTTTTTGTTTTATTTGTTCATAAAATTCTGGATCTAATGCTTTTGTAGATACAGATTCTTTTGTCACTACAGTCAATACATTACCTACTTCATCCCTTTGTACTACATAACGATCTAAGTAATAAACTTTTAATCCATCTTCTGTTATGTATAGCAACACGTTACCTACAACTATCAAATGTTTTAGTGCTTCAAACATAGCTACTCTATCGTTGCTGGTTTCTATATCTGCCATAACTGCATTTTCTAAACCACGTAACCCTTTATCTATCTCAGCCATTATTTCACTTTGACCACTTTTTTGTAGTTCTAACTCATCAATTATTAATTTAAAAAATGGTGTGTTAGGTGGTATCAATGCCATTAACATTTTTGCTGCAAGACTATTTGTACCAGCAGCACCTAACGCTTGCATTGGTGTTTTTATTTTTTGTTTCTTTGCAGAATTATTATTAAATAAACTAGGTATTGTTAACTTTGCACAGTCATCACCGTCACGTTCATATGCAGATCTATCTATAGACAGAGTGTTATATAAACTTTCTGCTGTTTGTTGTGTTTCCATTTTAATAATTTAGATCGCGACTAGCATTAGCTAGTAAAGGTATGCGTAATGAACTTGTACCTAACCTTCTTCTTGTTACTGCTGCACCTGTAGTTCTTGTACCAATATCTGTTCCATCAGTTTTTTTCTTAGTTGCAGTTTTAGTAGAAGTTTGTTGTACTGTACGTTTTCTACCTGTTACAGGAGCATCCGCAGTTTCTTCTGGCATAGGTGGAGTAGGTCTTGGTTCTGGTAACTCAGGTGGTTTAGGTGTGCTGCCGAAAATACACATTAGATTTGACCTTCTAATACAGTTGAATTTAACATAGTTTCTTTTTGTCTTTCTTGATGTTTCTTTAAAAATTCTACAACCGATCTTTGACCAGCTTTGTACCAAACTTCTCTATCAGTCCAGCCTAAATCTGGTGGTCTACTTGGATAAATAGAATCTAGAGCATCTAGCAATTCATCATTTAAAAATGGCAAATCGCTTGCTGACATAAAAAAACTGTATTACTTTACTTTAATATAACGTGCAACAGCAAAATATCACACTCTTGGTAATTAAAACGTAGGATTCCATAATCTAACTTCTCCTGTATTGTAGTCATAATCTCCTTCTCTTAATATGCGTACTAACCTGGCATTTAATATAGCATCAGATATTCCATTACCTTTTTTATTATAAGTTTTCACAACAAGATCCCACATAGATGCTAAATCTTTTGCAGAGTCTAATATTTTTGTTGCTGATACCATACCTAAACCTTTTATACCAGGTACACCATCTGTAGCGTCACCTGCTATTGTCATTGCCATAAAGTGTTTATCAGCTTGCGTTCTTGTTATTAGTTCTAACGTGTCACCTGCTAACAATAATCCAGGTATTGTTTTCATATCTTTATCAACAGATACTATGACAGGATTATCATATTTATTGTTTGTACTAAGTAGCCCTAGAACGTCATCACCCTCCAAATTAGGGTAACTTATAGACTCATAATTATTTTTAACTTCTTTAATAACAGCACCTAGACCTAGTGGTTTTCTTTTAGATATTCTATTTAATTTGTATTCTGTAAATATTTCATGTCTAAACGTAGGATAATCTGTAAAACACATAACTATATCACTACTACCTTTATAACCTTCTGTATCTAATATATTTTGATAGTGTTTAAGTTTAAAATCTATCATGCTCATAGCTTCTCGTTCATCCATAATTAAATTATGGTTATGCTTATCAAACCTTATGTCGTGTTCACAAGCACAACAAGAAGAATAAATTAAATAGTCTGCATCTATAAGTAAGGTCATAATTAAAAATAGTTAGGGTATGCTCTTAGTCTGGAAGTCTCAGCATCATAAAGAAGTTTATCAACTTCTCCTGTCATGCCTGTATGTCTAGACTTCAGTATCTTCATTTGTAATTGTGACCTTTCATCAGCAGAGTTTGATAACTGATTTCTAACTAACGATATGCAAAGATCTGACATTTGTACAAGACCATGAGATCCACGAAAATCACGCAGGCTTACTTCTGCACCTTCTTCATGGCCTTTACCATCAGGTCTACGTAAGTGAGTTACTACAAGCAAACAGATATTAGTTTCTTCTATAAGACTACGTAGTTTAGTAGATAATATATCTAGTGCTTTGCGTTCGTCATTGTTTTCTATACCAGAAACAACTATAGATATATGGTCTAGTATTACTACATCTACACCATCTGTAGTGGCTAGGTTTCTTATCTGCGATAGTAATATGTCAGGTTCTATACTGCCAAAATGATTATACAAAAATAAATTTCTTGTACCTGTTAGCTTATCAAATGCAGCTTTTATAGCACTCTTATCTATAGCGTGTTGATTTAAATGCAATGGTGTATTTAGATCTATAGATACAAGTCTCATAAGAGATCTTTGTACTGATTCTTCTAACGCTATATAACCTACCTTCAAACCACTTTTCAAAAAATGACTTGCAAACTCACCGCATAATGTAGATTTACCTGCACCGCTACCTGCTGCTATAGATACCATTTGCGTAGGAAACAAACCACCTGTAAATTTATTTAGTTCTGGATATGGGTAGTCACAAATAGGTTTACTTGTTTCTTTACTAAATAAATCCCAAGCATCAGCAGCGTTTATTATATGATCTGTTCTACATGGTTGAGCTTTCCATAATATATCTTTAAGTTCATCACCACGTTTTGCAACTAACAAATCATTAACGTCATTTATATCATCAGGTAATCTTGCTATTGCAGCTTTTCCTTTAGGCAATACTTGTAATGCTTTTTCGCTACCTAGTTCACCTGCCTTATCATTATCGAAACAAATAACTGACCTGCAAAATTTATTTATAAAATCATATTCTTTTGCCAGGTATTTTGCTGCTGACTGTACACCAGAAGGAACAGACACGCAGGGAAAACGGTGATTAAAAATTTGACTTGCTGCCATACAATCAATCTCGCCTTCAAAAATAGACAAAAACATATCACCTGTATTTTGTATTCTGCAATTTATCTGACCATATAACTGCACTTGTTTTATATCACCTATCCATACAAATTTTTTATTTGCAAACCTTATATGTTGAGCAACATCTACACCTTGACTATTTTGATATGTAGCTACCTGACATTGCTGACCTTTATACACACTAACTCCATACTTAAATAGTTCGCAAGTCTCTTTTGTGATTCCTCTTGCAGGTAAATCAGTGTATGTAACAGGTAATAGTTTCACTTCTTTTTTAAATACAGGTTGCGGTTCTATTCTTGGAGAAAATTTTTTTTCAGTTTTTTTATTTGGATAATATCTATAGTCACAGTCAATAGAAAAACAATGAGCATGACCATCATCAAACCAAGCTAAATTATCCTTAGATTTACATTGCGGACATTCAGTTTTTTTTACATACTTGCTTGTCATTTTCCCAATGTTTAATAAGTTCTTCTAATTCATAAATGCGTTTTTTAGCATACATAATTTTTTCTTGCTTAGTCATACCAATCGTCAGGAATAAATTTATCGCAATAAAGAAACCCATGTCTCGTACACCAATCGGCATACGAGATAGAGTTTTTTGCTTTTGATAATTTTGTTTTACTATTTTGAAAACAAAATCTAATGTCTAGGTCGGGTCTAGTCTCCTTAATGACAAGGTGTTTTCTCCTATCGGCTTTTGAGAAATATCCTTTCGTTTCAACAATAATATTGTTGATGATAAAGTCAGGCTTGTAGCAACAAGAAATTTTATAGTCAATGCTAAGTGATTCATAAGTAAATACAATTTTCTTTTTTGTTAATGTAGCTGCAAATTCTTTTTCAAACTTGCTTTTGTATCTGTTACCAATCACTTGCACTAGCTGTTTGTTTTGTTGGCTCTTCAAAACTGCTAGGTGGTGCAGGTTGTTTTGTCGGTAAGAAACCCATATCTTGTGGTGATGCCATGCCATCATAAGGTACATAGCTTCTTACAATTACTGATACAGGTTGTATTCTCATGCCTACTTCATCAAGATCAAAACCTTGTATGCGTAAATATGCCTGACCTCTAGATTCTGGTGATAGCTTATCGTACTTAGCTGATTCTTCTTTGTTTAAAAATACAACAGTATCACCTACTTGTTCAGCAAATTTTGGTGGTGGTAATTCAAACTCAGCACCTTGTTTATTTGTTCGCTTGCCACTAGGCATCTTGCAATAAACCTCTAAACCCTGTTCAGTTGTTCTCCAATATTCTTTTGGATTACCTTCTTTATCTCTTGACCAAGTAAATTTTTTATTTGGATTTTCATCTTGTAACTGCTGTTTCCATTTTGTTTTATATCCTTCTAATTTATCTAACATAAACTCAATTGAATTTATAGGTTCTGTTCCTGGTAATCCTAAGTCAGATGGTGTAAATACATCATCAGGTTTAAATACAAGTGTTAGTTGATAGTAACCATACTTAGGTTCTGGTTTATGTAGCCATGCGTAAGTTAAGTTTGCATAAGGAGTTGTCAACATTAAAGTTGGTGATTTGCTTGCCATTGAATGTCTTTGAATTTATTTTGAAAAACGTCTTATAGACGTTCTAGTATATTACCGTCAATATATTTAGTGTCTAGTAATGTCTTTAACTAAATACATATGGTGCTTCAATAATATGATTTATATCAAAGTTTCCTATAGGCACTAAGTTGTTATACAATTCGCATTTATTTGACAAGGTATATATAGACGCTAAATTTTTCTTTACTTGTTTTATAAAAGGTTCTATCTCTTGTACGTTAGCTGCAAAACTATCATGTATTGTTACAAGACTTTTAAAACCCTGCTGTTTATATACATGAGATAAAGCTAGATGTACATTTGCTGCATCATAACTATGTACAAAGTTTGCAGTAATACTGTTTTTTATTTTTTTCTTATCTAATTTCCTTGTGTCATACGTATAACATAACCATAAACTAGACTCATTAAATTTAGTTCTTACTTGTTTAGATTCCTTTATATAATAATTTTGCTCTACTATAAATCCAGATGGTGTAGTCCATGTAGTGGCCTGACTATCTTTTAGATAATCCATTACATATTTACAACTAGGAAATATTTGATTTAAGGCAGTTCTTATCTGTTTAACTAAAAAATTCAGGTGATTATTAGTTATATTGTTATTCCATTTTTGTTTTTCTAAGTAGTTTATTATTCCAAAATCTGTACCACCGTAAGGAATCATTAGTATTGGTTTTTTTATTCTATCTCTATCAAGGTTCTTATCTTTTAAAAGGTCTTTGCATTTACGTGTATCTTCGTACCTATACATAGACATTTGATGTAGGTTAATTCTTAATTTTTCTAAGACCATAGTGTATAAATCTTGCCTATCATTTTTTGTAAGGTTAGTAGCAGTAGCTAACTTCTCATCTTTTGTAAGGCAAGCAATATGTTGATAGGCATTATTAGTACCATCTAAATGTATAGGTAAACCAGTTTTATAATTACTATCATCCATATACTTTTTATATTCCAAACACCAAGCAAGAAACTGAAATGGTTTATTTGCTTTGCTCCATAGACTTACATTACCTACAGGATCTTCTGCTATTTGTTTTGCATATCTACTACCAGTATTTCTTACCCATGCACTTCTTTCCATGAAAGATGCACCTTCATTTGTCCATAAGTTATAACCTGCTACTTGAAACCACTTCATGCTGTAGTCTGTATAACTTAGTGGTACTGCATCAGCAAACAAATGTAGAGATCTTGCTAAATCATGGCCTTGCGGATTTAAATGTGGTGTAACGCAATATAACCTTCCCCGAAAATCTGCTTGGTAACAATGATAAAAAGTATATTCTTTATATTTTTCAGCAGTATTTATTATTGATAATATAAGAAGTCGTTTAGATTTTATGCTCGCATTGTAATCATGCACCTTTGCAGCTTCATATCTCCACTTATCTCTTGCTACTTTATTTGTATCTATATCTTCTGGTTTAGGTGGTAATGGTAATAACTCACAATTAAAAATATCACTATCGTTATTAAACAACTGCATTGCTATATCTAGTATGTCTTTATTTATAATCCATCCAACATCTTGCAAAGCATTTACAGCATTATAAAAATCTACTGGATTTGCTTTATCTAACTGATCTAAATAGTTTTTGTTTTTTGTTTTTACAATATCTAACTTAGATAAACGTGGTGTATGATAACCACCATCATAAGGGTTAGTCCATTTTACAGGTTTTATAATGCAAGGTTGGTAATAAGGTACAGCAATATTTTTATTTAATTTTTGGTTGTTTATCCATTTAATAGCATTATCAGTTAAGGTAATATACTTATTGCTGTTTTTTGTAGATCCATTTTTTTTAACAACTGTAGTTGTAAGTTTAATTGATGATTCTATAATCTCAATTAATTTTGCACCAATGCGTACTTTATCTTCCTGTTTCCAGGCATCAAAAAAATGATTAGATTTATTCATATGGTGTATTAAAACTCTACGTCTATAACGCAAATGCCTGGTATCTTTTAAATGATGTTTTATTGCATGAAAATATTTTTTATCACACTTTTCATAAAAACGAAACCTTAATTCATCTTCTAATCTAGTGCCTATTTGCATAGCTACTGCATTAAATGTTCTATGATTCCAATTTGTTGCACCATCTAATATAACTTTCATAGCTATAAAACTAACTACATACAAATCATCAAACTCACTAAGTAAGTAAGCTACTTTAGATTTACGACCAGCTTTACCTGACGTTGCATAATGTATAAACTTTTCTATTTGTTTAGTAACTTTTTCAATACCACAAAAAATAATCCCTCTACTGTAATCATTTTCACTTTCCTTACCTTTTAATTTATTTGTTTCCCTTATTTTATTTAATCGACTTATACCTAAATCGACCATACCATTCTCTAATTCTATTTGTTTTTTATAGTTCATTTATCATTCTCATCATTTGTTCTAATTCATCTAATTTTTGTACAGAATATTCAACCGATCTTCTTATACCATTTTTAAGTTGTATGTCGTTTTCTTTTTCAGCTTTATCAGTCCAGTATTTTATAAAATTTTCTTTTTTACTAATTTCAGTTGTAAGGGAACTAAGAATAAAATCTTTTTGGCTATCTGTAAATTTCATTTGTTCATCACCTCTACGTATTTATGTAAATCGTCAGGTGCAAAGTGAGCATATGCCATAGTTTGTTCTAATTTATTATGACCTACCCATTTACTTACAATAGGTATCGGTATGCCTTTCATAATCATCCTTTTAATAGCAGTATGACGCAATATATGTATTGTGTAAGTGCTATCACTAGCTCTATTGAGATCAGTTCTAACCTTTGTCCAGGCTTTATCTAACCAAAACCAGTTATAAGGAAATATATATTCTTCATCTTCTTTCCACTCAGCATACAAACTAATAATATTCATGCACTTATCAGTCATAGGTACAGCAATAGGATTATTGCATTTACGTTTTTCAAACAATATTTGATTACGTTTAAAGTCTATATCTCTTTTTTTTACACCTAACAGTTCACCTGATCTACATCCTAGTTCTAAAAGTACCTGGAATATATCTAAATGCTCTACATAACCTAAATCCTTACATTTATTCCATAGTTGTAATACATCATCATCATTTAAGTGTGGTATTACTCTTTTTGTTTTTGGTAAATTTCTAGGAAAACTAACACTTATAGCAAAACCCTCCTCCGCCATAGTTTTTAGCGTAGATTTTAAATAACTTGTTCGCATATTTATAGTATCGTTTATGTTTTTTTCTACGTTCTTACCATAATCTATTAGTTTAGTTACATCCTTAGATGTAATTTGACTAATCTTTTTATTACCTAAGATAGCTATACATTGTTTTAGTAGTCTTAGGTACTGTTCAGCACTTTCTTGGCCGTTTTTATAACGTTTATAGTGTGTCATCATTGCATCTTGCAATGTAGGAATTTTAGTTTTTGCCATTTTGTAACCTTTTTATTTGTTTTTTAGTTTTATCAAATTCAACAATATATTCTTTTACAGTTATGTTATTAGCTTCATCTTCCCATAACCTGGTAAGTTCAGATAACTTACCTTTTAATTCTTTAATTTTTGCAAGTCTAGCTTTTTCAAATTCTTTATTTAGATCTTTCATTTTCCTCTACTGATAGCTTTACAAGTTCATTTAAGTGATAAAAATATAGATCTTTTTTATATTCATCTTCTGTTAGTTCCCTGGTAGAGAACATGAAACCGCAGCTTAAACACTTCCTACGTCTATAGGTATAGTTTAAATCAGTTCTTATTTCATTAGCACCTCTACCAGTACGTGTAATAGTTACCTGGTTAGATGTACTTTCACAACTAGGGCATTTAATCATACTTAACCTCAAAACTATTTTTATCTCTAAGTTTATCTACTATAAATTCATAGGCATCATATTCAGTTATGCCTAGTAATTTAGATAACTGTATAGCTAGATCCTTAGTATGACTAGCTATACTATTTAAATCGTATGGATATGAGTCCATTTAATTAACCTCTATTTCTAAAAGTGTTTTAATACATTCTCTTTTTAATAAAGTTATGCACTCTTTTTTATCTAATTGTTTACGTGTAAAATTAGGTAAAAGTTGTGGTACGTTACTACTTCTACCTAAAATCCTACATAACCTTTCATGTATGCACTCTAACTCTATTAAAGTTGCATAATCCTTTCTTTTCATAATTAAAAACCTTGGTGACTAACTTTTTTGATTTTGCCAGGATGACAAAAAAATAGAACCTGACTTGCCAGGATGTTATATACAATAATCTATAATCATATAAAAAACAATAGATTATTATATATTTATAAAAAATACCTGGTATTTCTACCAGGCATATAAATTTAATCTAAGTACTTACGTTTTAATTTATCGTAAGTTGACTGACTACAACTAGCTAACCTACAGTAGCTAGTCTCCTTAATCATCCAATCATTAGCTAATAGGATAGGGATCATTCTCTGATCCCTTATAGGTGTATTAAATAAAGTCATACTATTTACGTTTAATAACTGGCATGATTAAAAACGTAACTTGAGTATCTTTTAACCTATTAAAATCTAATTCAGATTTAAAAACTACTGGACTATTAGGTTTATTAGAAAATAATTCACTAACTTTATTACTACCTAGATATTTATAGATAGCATTAAAGTATAAACCTAAGTACTGACTATTAAAACTAATACCATTACCAGGTAAGCAATCTAATTTATCAGGTATAAGTTGTTCTAAATTTGGATAAGTAGCATTAACCCTTTCATAAGTACTAAAAGACTTATTAGTAGCGTGCCACACTTGAAAGGTATTATCACTATAAAAATCTACGTTAGTAGCTTTTATATCTGATTTATTAAAATGATCCCTATGAACTAATATAGAATTATCATAAGGAAAATCATAAAAATCATTTATATTACCTTCCCATCTAAACAAGTAATGGCCATTAGTTGACTCTATAACAATAGAATTAGTTTTCTCTACCTTATAGCAATTAATGTATTGTAAAACGTGCCTACTTACATCCTTACTAGCAAATTTACTAGCTAGATGTAGCACTTGATAAGGCAATTTTGCCTGGATGATAGCTTCACTATCATTAATAGAGACTTTATTCTCTATAACTGTTGAAGTCATAATAAATAAAAAATTGACTAACTTTTTAATAGGATTAACTTATTAAGAAAATCCTATACAAATAAACCAGGTATATTAAATACCTGGAATATTTATAAAGGACTATCATGTAGTAACTAAATTCTTAGTACATATATAAGGTTTTTCCCTACTTCTTCCTACATCTATATAACAATAATAAGCAATATGATGATAATCAGTCATAATATCTGATTTATCAAACCATTTATCACCTTTCATTGCTTTAAACATATTTTGGTAGAAATTATGTACTAAGTGTTCTCCTAACTCTACAAACTTATTAAGGTGATGATACGACTGTTGAAAGGTATCTGTTACTAAATATAGTTCCCTATATGGTTCCCTAGAATGCCTTTCACGTCTTATATCATTCTCTACTCTTATTAAATCTAGTTCTCCTTCAGTAAGAGTAACTATTAACGTAGAGTGATGACGTATAGAAACTGTCCCTTTCATGTTGTAAGTTTTTAAAACTTTTTTTATTCCAGGTAATAAGTCTCTTTTATCTTGTTGTGATATATAGGCCATATTAATTACCTACATATACAACAGTTCCAACTTTATTACCGTTTAGGTCTCTTAAAGTTGTTTCTAGTTCCCAAGTATTAGAACCATTGTCTAATACATCCTTAATACTATTTGCATAATTACTAAGTATTCTTGAAACCTCTAACCCTACATTAGGATTAAAAGCTGCATTATCCGTAGATAATTTAATTTGTAGT
>Ga0098042_1000702_pt1 | contig 12981 bp, 28 predicted proteins | sample 9_EtaG_FD_75066 | JGI IMG/M metagenome (GOLD analysis project Ga0098042, IMG submission 75066) | Marine viral communities from the Subarctic Pacific Ocean - 9_ETSP_OMZ_AT15188 metaG | ecosystem: Environmental > Aquatic > Marine > Oceanic | place: Pacific Ocean | collected 2015-01-10
TCTAATGCTTTATTAAGTCCTACAGACATTCCTTGTATTCTTTTGAAGTCTTCAATCTTATCTACACCTTTAGACAACAAATTTTTACCTAAATCTGTGTCGTATTCTTTAATCTTTTTTTTGATTGCTATTATTAGTCGTTCCATAAATTTTATTTTTTATAAATTTTAAAGTATCATTAAAGTTTCTATTCAATTCACTAGAAGCCTGCGCAAATAATCTTGGCTTAATAATTGATATTGAAAGATTTTTATTTTCTAAAAATTTCTTAGCTTTTCTTATTTCCTCTGCTTTTATTCCCATGTTTTTTCCTAATTGATTCTTTTCCTTTTTTAAATATTGAAGCAACTTTTGATTTACCCATAACTTTAGCACGTTGCTCTCCAACAGTTAAAATTTGTATTTTTCTTGCGTATGGTTTATTAATCCTTTTTACTTTAGCGACAGTCTTTCTTGCATCAGTAGGTGTTGCAAATTTAATACCAACAGTATCTTTAGGATTTTCATCGGTATATAACCTTCTACCAGAACCTTTCGGTTTTTTACCTGTTCCTTTTTTTGGGTCAGCCATTAATCATTACGTTTAGCAACTCTAGAAGCTGTTTCAACTATTTTAGCTTTAGTCTCAGCATCTTTTCTTGCTTGCGTTCTTTCCTTATCTTTTACTCCTTCAGCAAATCTAGCTTTTCTAATGTTAAGCTCTTCTGCTTTCAATTGTAAACTTGCTTGATCTTTTGCCATTTCCATTTGTTCTTTTTGTTGTTCTGGACTTGGTGGCATACTTCCCATTAAACCTTGTGCTGCTTGTGCAGCTGCAACAGCAATTCTATTTTCTTGTTCTATAGAAACTTCTGTAGTATCTTCATCTCTTAATTCTTTATTAATTTCACCTGTAGATGTAGGTACACCTTCTGGTACTTGAGCTTGCATTTGTTGTTGATATAAATATGCCATATGTTGACCTAAGTGAGCCATCATTAATGGATATAAAACTTCTCTAGCTTGTGGATTTCCACCAAATCTAGGATCCATCATAAATTGTTGGTGCACTGCTATATGAGCTTGATGATCTTGATCTTCAAAAACTTTAATTGGTTTACCATTTAATAAAGCCATATTTTCTGAAACTGGATCACGTCTAGGAGTTTCTTCATCTTCTATAATTAAATCTTGATAATCAGGAATATTAAGCGATTGTAAAAATCTTCTGTATGCTTCTTTAGTATCAATAATAGTTGGTGCTTGTTGAGCTAATTGTAAACCAGTTTGAGCTAATGCTATTCTTTGTGCTTGAGAAAAAATGTTAGGATCAGATACTGGAACAACATTTATAGCATCATTAAAATCTTTTCTTCTAATTGTTTTTCTTTCTCCTATTACATCATATGGATATTCATCATCTAAATATTCTCCATTTAATTCATAAATTAATTTAAATTCTCTACCTTGAGATTGATGTAATCTTTTATGAATAGCAGAAAATACTTTGCTACCTTGTTCAATAATAGCAATAGTTGTACCAACAGGACCCGATCCTGCTGAATCACCTACCATAGCATCTGCTATACTTGCAAATCTTCTACCTGATTCTGTTAATACTCCTAACAATTGTAAGAGGGTCGGCGATGGCTCCTTAAATGGAAGAGGGATAAACGATTTTCGGAGATCATCGCCATATGCTTCAACATCGACCCATTCACCAGGTGAAACTGTTATATCGCCGCCTTCAATTCTTGCACCTTTAGCTTTAAAACCTCCATTTAAATTAGCAAATGCTGCTGAATCTAATAAAGCTCTTAATGCTCCTGTACTTGCATGTTGAAGACCACCTATAGATTGAATTAGACCAGATCCATAAAAACCTAAACCTGGTAAATATTTATAGTGAATAAAATAAGTTCTTTTCTTTTTAAGTGGATCATCTTCTTTCCAGTTTCTTCTAATAGCTAAAGTTTGTCCACTTTCATAATCTACAGTTACAATATATGGTAATGCTAAACCAGATTCATCTTCTCCTAAATCTATATCAGCGTGTATTTCTAAAACTGTATGTATTTTATCAGCCATTGAAGGTGTCATACCTTCTAATTTTTGTAAAGTTTGTTCTACTACATCTGCAGTATTTTGTCCTCCTTGATTTTGAGTAACAGGAACATCTCTATAAAATCCTTCGATTTGTTTTCTTTTAATTTCATTAGTAGTTTGTTTCATTACTTGAGTGTATCTTTCTGCAGTTTCTAAATCTGTATTTTCCATAGAAATTACAAATTGATCAGCAGGTACAAACTTAGAACAAATCCTATCTAAAGAATTATCAAAATATATTTTTTTAAAAGCAGATCCTGCTAGAGCTAAATAATACAGCAATTGATCTAGTTCATTAAAATAATCTGTTATTTGATTAGTAACTTGGTAATTCATAAAGTCTTGAACACGTTGAGCTTGTTCTAATTTTTTATCTGATTGTTTACCAATAATTTGAGTTTTAACAGGACCACCTGCTGGAAACATTTCACCAATTGCTCTAGCTTGAAATTGAGTTGCTGCTTCTGACATCAAAGGATGATGAACACCTGAAGCTCCCGGGAATGGGTCTTGTCTATCTTCTACAACCACTCCTAACATTTTAAGACCTTTAGAATATTGATCTTCCCAATCTTTTCTAGAAGCCTTATCATCTTCAAAAGATTTAATTAAAGATTTACCAATATTTAAAACTTCTTGATTATTTAATTCTTCTGCTAAATTAGAATAATGATTAGATGAAAAAGCTTCTTCTTCTTTTTCAGTCAAATCTTGATCTATATCTACACGAACCTTTTGTCCATCTTCGTTTGTATATTCAAGTTTCTTTTTTTCTAATTCAACTTCTAATGCCATTATGCTGTTCTCTTTTTAGGTTTCTTTTTACGACCATCTGCTCTTCTGTTTTTATCTTTTCTACCTTTTAAAATATCTTTATCAACTTTAGCTGCTTTACCACCAGTTAATGCTGAATTAACTCTAGCCATTGCCCATGCTTGTGGACTTACACCTTTTCTATGACCACTTGTTCTATATGCTGCTAATCCTCTATTATAGATAGCTCTAATCTTAGAAGCAGATACTCCTGTTTTTTTTGCTTTATTTCTTATAGCAGTTGCCGTACTTGATCCTTTTGCTTTAGCCATACATCTCCTTAAATTTTTTGTTATGTTTACTTTTCTTTTTTGATCCTACAAATTTTCCACCTTTCTTATCTCCAGGTAAAACTCCAGAACCTTTATTATCTTTATTTAATCTTTTTAATGCAGCTTTTCTCTTAGCTCTTAATGCACCTGACGTACCAGCTAAATATTGTTTTTTAACTTTTTTCTTTTTAGGTTTAGTCATAGTATTTTTAAATCCTTTTCTATTAAGCACGTTTTTTCTTTTTACCTGCTTCTGAAAGAGCAATAGCTATTGCTTGTTTTCTAGATTTAACTTTTTTCTTAGATTTTCCAATAGGTAATTTTCCCTTTTTATATTCTTTCATTACCTTTGCTATTTTCTTTTCTTTTTTAGTTTTCATTTAGGAAATCCTTTCCTCATGTTTTTATAAGCTTTTTTAGAAATTGTTGATTTAGATTTTGATCTACTTTTACCAGCTTTGCGTCTGGCATTTATATTTGCATAAAGTCCCTTTTTCATAGTTTCATAATACCTCCTGGTTCATACCATACTTTCCTACAAAGAGATATAAAACAAAAAAGACAATTATTCTAGTATTAATTTTTTTATACTTTTGCTACCATCAATGTTACTTTCAAGTTCTGCCATTGATTTAATGCATTGGTATTGAATGTTATTATTTTTATTTGATCTCATTGCAACCCTCTTGCCTTTAAGACAATCTGACATAGTTTCTTGTATTCTATGTTCCTTGATCTCTCCGTTTACAATCATAAGTAAAGCTATAATTAATTCCATTAATGTGCTCCATTACCATTTTCTCTTACTTTATCTTTTAAATCTTCAATATCATTAAGAGCTTTATCTAATTGTTCTCTTAAAAATTCTATATTTACCTTATTAGTCATATTCATTTCTTGAGTCTGTTCCATCTTTTCTACTGTCTTATAAAGATCCTCAATTAAAAAATGTTGTTCTTGATCTGTAGGTACTTGCTCAGATTTTTTAAGTAAATCATTTTCAAATAACTCTCTTGATGTTTCTAAAGATACTAACCTTGCAGTTAATTCTGTATATGCAAACACGCCTGCTGCAACAAGCAAAATCAAACTAGCAACTGTTTTCATAGGCATTTGAACAGCTGCTGATTCCGATATGTTTAAAGGTTTGTCTTTCATTTTCTCTTTTTCTGTCTTTTAGGTGTAAATAATTTTCCAATAAAATTACTTATTGCATCTATACCTGCAAAAAATTTATAAACTATTTTATCTATCACGATATTTTTCTCTCCAATAATTTTTTCTCTCTAGTAATCTAATCTTATATTCTAGTTTATCTATTCCTAATAATTTTTTTAATAAATCTAACATTTCCACCTTCTTCTTGCTTGTCTTATTCTAGAATTAGGATCATTTCTAGTTTTAGCAGAGCTTCTTTTTAATTGTCCTAAACTTCTTGCACAATATGATTTTCTTCTCTTAGCTGCTTTACTTCCAGGTTTAACTTTACCAGTTACAGCCATAGATAATTTAGAACCAGGATTAGCTCGTCTATAAGCTTTAATTCCTGCTCTAGTCATACCCGCACCTTTTTTAGTAGGTCGATAATATTTTTTTCTTCTAGGAATATCTCCTGTTCTTTTTCTAGGTCTTATTCTTGTTCTTGCCATTATGATCTAAACGCTGCATGTTGTGCAGACGTAACTCCTTGACTTGTTGTAGCAGTTTGAGTTGGTGAAGTCATTCCAGATTGTATTCCTGTGTCTCCTCCACCATAAGGATTTGGACTTCCAGAATTAGAAAAATCTAATATATTAATGTCTCCTTGAGTATCTTGATCTGTAATATTTTGAATTCTTTGTTGATTTTGATTATTTAAAAAAGCACCAGCTATAAATTTAGTTGCAAAAGGTAATAATGATCCTGTTGCTATTGCTGATCCAACAGTAAATAAATTTGAAACATTAGTTGGAATACCTAATTTCTGTTCAACAAATTCATTATACGAATTTAGATTATTAGAAATAATATTATCTGCTGTTTCAAAAGCTGAACTTGTAGGAAGCTCAAAATCAAATTGAAAAGCTTTTTTTTCTTTAATATCTTTTTCTCCAAAAATTTCATCTTCTTTTGTAGCATCATATGTAGATGTTTTTAAAACATCTTTTACTTGTCCATCATCACCTTCAAATATAGGACAAACACCATTCACTGACATTCTTCCATTTGGACAAATAAATTCTTTAATCATATTCTTTGTAACCTTGGATCGTTAGATAAAATATTTTTAGAAGCTTTAGGTCTTGCAATAGATTGTTTACTTCTTTCTCTTAATTGAGCTTTAGCTGAATCTTTTTTTCTTTGCTCATCTTTAATTTTTTTTAAGTCCCATTTAAAATTCATCTTCCTTGCCTATTATATTTTTTAAAACTTCTTTTTTCATTTTTGTTTAAAGTCTTTTTATGTCTCCTAGGTCTTTTCCTTGGCTTTGGCCTTGGAACAAAATGTACAAACTTTTGTCTAGCCACTATTTATTTTTTGGCTTTAATTGTATGACTTTAGCTTTTTTCTTTTCAAGGAGTTTTTTAGCACCAGGATAATCTTTTGCTTTTCCTTTGTAAAGAAGTCCACCTTTAAAATTATCAGAGACAGAAGCATTTGCAGTCATCTCTCTATCTTTAGATTTACCTTCTTCGTAGCCATCGTCATCAAAAACTTTAGATTTAGTTGTATCATCAAAATCTACATCTAAGATTTCTTTAGTGACATCTTCTCTAGTTTTTTTCATCTTCTTTTTTTCCTTTTACCTTTTTTAATTACACCTCTTGCAATTAAAATATCTTTCTTAGTTACTTTTCCATCTCCAGACATATCTGGAAATTTACCTTTTTTCTTTTTCTTTTTTTTCTTCATCATTTTGCCAGTGATCTTAGAGTTTTGCATTCTTCCTTCTCCTGATCCTGCGCCTGCAGTCATTTTCATTAGAACGTCTCCACTTCTATTTTAATTCCCCTCATCATTTTTGCATGTTGGGCTTTTCTTTCATCATCTATTTTTACAACTTCGTCACCAGGATTTTGCATTGCTTTCTTTAACATCGCAGCATCTTCTACAGCTCCTGGAAACTTATCATAAAATCTTTTATCAGCAGCTTTAACATCTTCAACACTGAAGCTCTTTACTCCAAGTCTAGGTTGTTTGCCTGTTCTTTTAAATGGGTTACTCATCTTTTAAGTCCTCCGGTGTACTTAGTTTTTTATTCAATATACCTTGAAATACTGATTGTGTAAAGGTAGGAAGCATTAATTCACTTATAGGATTTTTTACATGGCCAGTTGACCACGAAATACAAGGAACTCCTTTCTCGTCCCAGGCGACCAAAGCATATCCTTTTATATCTACTTTATCACTAATCTTTATACAAGCATCATGAAAAGCTTGAACTACTTGATCATCTTGTATTTCAACTTGTTCTTTAGGAGTTGGTTTTCTAGGGACTAATCTCCACCTATCAAGAGTAATAATGTTTGTCTTTGCGCAATTGTTTTCTTGTTTCATTGTCATCGTCCTCTGGATCGTCTGGATGTAATACTAAAAATCCATCTCGGATCCTCATTAAAGCTTGCACAATTGTATCATGAATATCATCATGCTTTCCATATGGAAATTGTGCTGATTCTTCTATAACATCCTTAGTCCACTTTTCATCCATTGTAAACACTAAACCTCCTTCAAACATCGAAGCTACACTATGTGTTCTTGAAACTTTATCTCTTTCTGGCGTATAAGTTACTATAGGAACTCCTGATCTACGCATATCTTGTATTAAAGATTGACCAGAAGCTCGTTTTTCTATTAATACTTGATCGGGCATCCATTCATAATAACTATCTTGTGCTCGTTTTCTTAAATCTGGATATTCTAATCTTTCTTTCCAAGCATCTAACAATATACACGCAGCATAGGGTACATTGTTTTCATCTCTAGCTGTAAAGACACCCCATGTAGTACAAGCAGAAAAGTCAGCAGAAGATTTTGTACTAAACGCTGTATCATAAGATTGTACAACATAACCTAAAGTTGGGATTTTTTCTTTTTCATAAATATTCCACCAATCTCTTTTAATAATACTTCCTTCTTCGTTACTAGGACGTTGTTGGTATAGAGCTTGCCATACACGTTCTCCTACTGTATTTTGAATTTTTTCTAAATCTTTTTTACTATAAGCTTCTGGCCAAAGAGCATTACCTTTATCATCTATCGCAGGTAAATCTAAAACTTTCCAATCTTCTCCTGATTCATTTAAAATATATCCTGCTAAATCGTCCTGGTGCCATCTAGTTTGAATTACAATAATCTTACCACCTGGTTGAAGTCTAGTATAAGCTACAGACTTATACCATTCTAAAAGATTTCTTCTTTGAACTTCTGACTCAGCATCTTCTCTACCTTTAATCGGGTCATCAATAATTAACAAGTGTGCACCTCTACCAGTAATAGCTCCACCTGCACCAACAGCAGAATATGTGCCACCATGTATAGTATGAAATCGTTTAGCTGATGTACTGTCTGATCTTAAAGCTACCTGTGGAAAAACTTTATTAAAATCTTCTCCTTGAACTTGGTTTCTTACTTTACGACCAAAGTCATCAGCAAGCTCTTGAGCATAAGTAGATTGTATAACAAATTCATTTGGATTATTTCCTAAATACCAAGCTGGAAAAAATTCTGAACATAACATACTTTTTCCATGTCTTGGTGGCATAAAGACCGCCAGTCTTTTTATTTCACCTGATTCAAGCTTCTCTAGATTTTTTGCAATTAGCTGTATGTGCGCAGGGTCTTTATATCCCGGGTACATATGTTTAGCATAACTTAATAAACTTTTTCTAGAATTATATGTAGAAAGTAAATTAGTTAAATGTGTAACTACTTCACCAGCTCGTTTATCTCTAGTCTTTTGGTAAATTTGAATAGCTGACTTTAATTTCTCTTTGATCTGTAACTCTTGCATTTTGTTTTCCTGCACCTATGGCGCCAGCTTTTTTATATATATCAAATTTCTTTTTAAGTAAAATAAATGGATCTGATTTATCTTTTAGATTTTTAAGTATAAATTCATTTGGTTGACCCATGAGCCCTAGTAACCAATTAATTTTTAAAGCATCTTTATATCTTAATTTTACCATATCTATATGATGGAGGTCTCCTTTTTGATCAGGATTACCTTCATTATATTTTCTAGCTCTAAAAGTTTCATCATTGTTGTTACCAGTTATATCTGCTCTATCATGTATAACTTCTATGTCAACGTCCCGCATTATATCTAACATGTAAGCTATCTCTGAGAGCCATGCATCATTTTGACCATGAAGACTAATGTGATCTAATAAATAAAACCATTTTTGTGGAAAGCAGGGAAAGATACTATAAGGATGTTCAGTCTGTTCTTTAAAACGTAAAAGACAAAACTCGTCTTCAAAATCCATAATTTTTTGATCCCAATTTTTAGTTTGCATAATCGCATCGTCATTAAAAAACATTATCCATTTACCAGAAGCATACCCTGCTAAAGTATTGTTATATTTATGTAGGTTCTCGTAACCTATAGGTTTAAACTGTAAAGCAAGTTGATTTGGATATTTTGATTCTTTTAGATAATTAAAAGTTTCTATATCGTCTTCATCTACTCCAAATAGAAATTGTAATTTTTCTGGCTCTCTTGCATTGTCTATTAAAGACTGTACTGATTTTTTTAATAAAGATAATCTTTTTCTTGTAGGGAGTAATATTGTAATATTCATATTCTACCTATATCGCTATAGGTAGAACATAGAAACAAAAAAGTACCCACCATCTCTCCCTGCCCTTGACCAAAAGAAATTGATCCGTGGACAACACCTAAATGAAAATTTATACTACTTATCCATTTTCTTTTCTAGTATTTCGTAAAAAAATCTGTCGGTGTCCTCGGTCATCCAATCTTTGTTTTCGACATTCCAGTCGTTTGTTTGGACTTTGTAGTCGGGAATTTCGTTTCTCGTAGTGAACGAATTAACATTCCATAGTATTCTGTTATTAGGTTGAGCAGCGAAATTACCATTGTCAAGCTCCAATATATGAGCGCACTTATGTTCCTGAGGAATTTCAGAATGATCTGTGTCAAGAAGATTGGCATCAGGGTGACACCAGTCAACAGTAAACAGATACTCACCTGTATAAAGTTTTTTATCTTTACCAAAATATTTAGCTCGTTGTCCTTCTAGAAAAGCAAAGTGATTGACGCTATGATAATAATCAAAACTATTCCACAACTCAAGGGCGTCATTTGACATATCTGGCACATCTTTCCTGTCCATACCTTTAGAGAAGAAGGCACATATTGGCAAACGCCAAAAGCACGCACCATTTTCCAGCATGACATTAAAAAGGATACCACGACCCGCAATGCTTGTGAGACCAAAGATAACACAGTCATCGCTTTCTCCATGATGTTTTTGTAAATCATATAAATACTCCTTACGAATTTTACAATATATTGGTGGAATGCTACTATTTAAAAAAGCCATTGTAAAGTATTATATTAAAAAAAATTTTTTTTCTAGCGATATTTATACGCATATAACTCATTCTACACTTATACTTGGTCTTTTACTTGGATATAGACTATATAGATTTTAAACTTTATATAAAAAAACGTCAGCAAACTTAATACGATTTTTTAAAAGAGAATTTAAAAAGAATAAAAAAAAACTAAGCGAGAATTTAATCTCGCTTAGTTCTATTAGATAAAATTATTTTAAGTCGTTAATTCTTTTTTCGAAAAATTTAATATTCTCGATAATAGAATTATCTACTTTATTCTTTTTTATAAACTCTTTATTAGAGTTTAATAAATCTAAATAAAGATTTTTTTTATTAACGTCTAAATAAGAATTTAAATCGATTAATAAATTTACTTTTTTAAAACGATTATTTTTCGTCGTATCGTATTCTATATCGACTTTTCTATAATCGCTATTAAAAGCGTCTTTAATAGTCGAAGAAAATTTCGCTTTCTCGTAAATATTAAAAGACTTAGACTTTTCTCGCTTAGTATTAAATAATCGAAATAATACTTTTTTATTTTCGTATTCTCGAAAAGATAAAGCTACTTTATTTTCGATTATTTTATCGTTTTTATTTTTCATCGTTTTTTCTACTTTCTAACTTTTAAAAAGATTAAGATTTATTCTTAAATATAATTTTTAAAAGTTAATTAAATTTACTAAAAAAAAATAAAAAAGTAAAATAAAAAATTCTGTTGTTTAGAATTGTTCTAATTTAATTGTTGTTCTCGTTTTGTTCTATGTAATAATAAGTAACGTGACGAATAATAATAAGCTAATAAATTTAATTTGATCTATAAAATATAATATCATAAATAACTTTCTTTTTAATAATTAATAATAATTATATTAATAATTATATTTAATCATCGTTATACGTTTTTATTTTATTTTAATTATTTTTCTGTTTTTGAGGAAAAAGCTCTATCATTCATTTTTTTTATTTTTGTGATCCTTGCGGATCAGTGCGGATCCCTAGGCCCGAGGATCAAGGCGGATCAAACGTGCATCAACCGTCAACAGCAAACAACCGCCGTCAATTGATATCGTGTTCTTGTTTGATTTGATCTAGATACTTGGCCAGGTCATCATCGGACATAGTGTCAAGGGTTGAGTGTTGCACCTCTTTCTTCTCCACCAAAAACCCCAACAACTGAGACTTCAACCTTATCGCATTGACTGCTGCTGTATATTGTTTCTTGCCACAAGCATCAACATACACTTTATCAAGTCTATCAACCTCTTTTGATACAGATTCACTTGTCAAGCGCCTAGCATCACCACGCAATCTGTCAATATACTGGATAATTTTATCTTTCTTTAAGTTGCGTGCAGCTTGAACGTGAGCAGAAGTTTCTGAATAACCTGCGTCAACAGCCGCTTGTCTCTTACCTTTTCCTCTAGCTATACCCTCGCAGAACTTCTTTTCCATTGAGGATAAAGTCGCTTCGTTTGTTTGATGGATTTGGTCTATAGTTATCGCCATATTTATCCTAATATAGCGATTAATTTATGAATGTAAATTAACTAATTAACAGCCATTATCCCTGGCTAGTTTTACTTGTGCGTCAACTCTTTGAATATTTACTTCTACATCTTTATGTATTTCTTTATATTTACTATCAATAATGTTTTTAGCTTTTTGTAAGTTTTCTTTATCATCATAACAAGTTTGATAGGTACCTTCAAGTTTGTTATCGTAATAAAGTTGAAAGCCTCCACCTAATAATTTAATAGAATAGCCTCTATATTTATTATCCATTGAGACCTTCAATTCTCGCTGGAATAACTTTTTCATTATCGCATTTATCACAACATTCTCCTTCTTCTTTTATAGGTGACGGATTATTTCCCCAACCTGCAAATTCTTCTTTACAGATAACACAAACTTTTATTTCATTATCGTCCATTATTATACTCCTTTTTATATCTTGATAATCTTTCAGATTGTCTTTTAAGTTCTCTTGCTTCAAGCCAATTGATAATAGCTAACATTACTACACCAATAAAGATTAAAAACAAACCAGCCAATATAATTAGTTCTATGATCATAATTGTATAGCTTTAACTCCTTTCATCTGTTGTACTTGCTCGTGTGTTAAACCATAATACTCTGTAGGGTTAACAGGAAACCTACCAGTTTCGTCTAAATAACAGTCAGTAATAATAAACTCATTATGGACAAAACCTGGCTTACCATCGTAGTGTTTTACATTACGTTGCAAGTTAATAAATTTAGTAGTCATTTATTTCTCCTTGTTAGTTTTCTATATATTTTAAATTTATAAAATTTAATTACATAATTAAACAAGTTAAATACGAACTATGTCCACTTTATCTCTCATATTAGGAGCAGGTCCGTCTTTTAAATATTGAGATTTATAACTCTCCCCTTTGTCTATATCTAATGGAGTAAACATTACATCAAAACCATAGTAACATTCTAAATACCAATCTTGAGGATTACCTTTAGGCCATGCGTAACTTTTAGGGTGGCTACCTAAAGAATAACCTACACCCCAATCATGTGGTCCTGCTTCAAATGATACAACAATAATTTTATCAGAATTACTATCACTATTGTAATCTTTATATAACAAGATATTAGTTTCCCAATCAGGGTCCATACCTAATCGCTTACAGTTTTCATCAATAGCTTTCTTAAACATTTTAGCTGCAGAAAGCATATCAATCTTCTTACTTACAAAGTCTGGTAAATTTATTAATCTATCCATAACTTTCTCCTTTCTTAGTTAGTTTATGCTAATATAGATATTATAAAATAAGAAACAATAAAAAACAAGAAAATATCTTCAATCATATGCTTTTACCATTCTCATCTATAATTTTTTCAATGCTATCTACTTCACGATTAGGGTCATCTTCGAAATAACTATTGTCAATCGGTGACAATCCATATTCTTCAATATAATCATTACCTAAAATTTGTTGACCATCTTCATCATTAGCTGTAGATACAAATTCATCTTTAGTTTGTATCCATAACTTCTCGTCAATTATTTCGTATTCTTTTTCAGCAGGAATTATTATCTTAAATTTTACTTTGATTTTTTTCTTTACAGTTGTCGCCATTCGCCATTCTCCTTATGAAACATTTTAGTATGACCACTATGAGATTCCATAATGTCTAATGGATCAAACTCTAGATTACCATAATACATACCATATTCTTTATCTAAATCGTCATCGTCACAAGTATAAAA
>Ga0098042_1000707_pt1 | contig 12938 bp, 19 predicted proteins | sample 9_EtaG_FD_75066 | JGI IMG/M metagenome (GOLD analysis project Ga0098042, IMG submission 75066) | Marine viral communities from the Subarctic Pacific Ocean - 9_ETSP_OMZ_AT15188 metaG | ecosystem: Environmental > Aquatic > Marine > Oceanic | place: Pacific Ocean | collected 2015-01-10
CAGTTCGCACGTAAACACGCTAAGTGGCAACACATAGGTAAAGAGTACGTGTTCAAGTATGCCATGACGCAAGTGAACAAAGAGGCAAAGGCAGAGATAAAGCCACACGCTGACAAGTTCTACGAGTGGGTCATAACAATGCACGGTATGTTACCATGCGACGATTGGGAGTATAGGAATAAGATACGTAGGGAGTTCGAGGACTACATGGATAAACATGACATAAACTATTTCAGTAATCGGTATGGTAGAGAAAACAGAGTAACAGATCAACAGACTAAGCTCTACCTTGATATTATGAAAGACAGTAGCCACTCAATGCGTTTACATCTAGCTGTTCAATGGTTGGGTGCTAGTCCGTTGTATGGTTATCAAGGTGTGCAACCTATAGAAACTAAGGAAGATGCGTCTAAGGTACGTGCAAACTGGAACAGATGGGTCAACAAGATGTTCGGTCTTACCAAGAACATACATGAAAACAGAGCAGAGGAGGTAAAGTAATGGCTAAATGGAGTGGTATATATCTACATGACAGTTTGAAACTGTTAAAGAAAGTAGAGAAGAAACTGGAAAAGGTTGTGGACGAAGAAAGCAACAACCAATGGATATCCATAGGTATGGAGGACGGAATCGAAAACGGAAGGTATACCCTTGCCAAAGAACTACAAGCCAAGATTAAAAAGTGGCGAAGAGAAATGTTTAATGAAGAAGGAGAGAAGTAATGGGTTACTATAGTGACGTTGGTCTTGTCGTTGCCTTACGAGATTGGGACGACTTGCAAGAAGTCTTATCTGTGTACAAGATGCACCCTGACGTGCAACGAGAAGATGTGTTTAAGCATTGGACAATATACGAACGTGAGTTCGACCCAGATGGTAATACTGGTGGGTATTGTATGATGGAGTACCGAACGACTTACGTGAAGTGGTACGACGATTACGACGACGTGCAAGCGTTTCGAAGATTGTTCCAAGTGGTTGAACAGTTTGCCAAGGAAAGAGATGAGTTCAAGTATGCCTACAAAGAAGTATCTGTAGGAGAGGACGGAGCTGTTGATGGAGATGAAGGCTACAACTGTAACGAGTTAGAGTGTGTTTGTGACGAACGTATGCACATAGAACCTGCTCAATTAGTATTTAACGACGACGATTCATTCAAAGAACTAGACCAAACAGAGTTAGGGAATTCCCTAACAGAAACAGAAGAGAAGGAGAACAACCATGAAACATTCTGATCAACATTTCGAAACAAGAGTAAGCGAGTTAAAAGATTGGACACCAAATCCAATGGAGGGAGATGCCATTGATAACTTTGCGTCTGAAGTAAAGAGAGCAATAAGTGGTATCGAGTTTGGCGTTAAATCAAATGGTAGCTTTCAAGCTAAGAAGTTTGTGTACATGAAAGGACACCCATACGTTATGGGGTACTTATATCACGGAGACCCAAGAGATAGTGCCGACCAACACATAGATCATTTTTGTGTAGCGTCACCTAGAGTGCATAACGGCAAGTACGCAGACTATAACGACAAACGTAACTTAAAGATGTCTGTAAACATGATGCAAGCAGTAAAGAATGCCAAGCGATACCTACGTCCTATACCTTGGAATGATGTTGCGAAAATAAATTTTAAGGATGTCAGCAGAGAGTTTAATGATGCACGAAGTGGAGTTAGACAAACGTATTACAATGTCAAGGAAAGGCTAGGTGTGCAACAGAGAGATGATTCTATTATAGAAGAGTTGTCACGTCTAATTGATATAGGGCATGAGTTCATAGATAAGGAGTTACAGAATAAACTTGTAGATACTTTGGAGAAACGTAAAGCATACTTAGAAGATAAACAGAAAAAGCTCAATGGTAAGTTTGTCTATGCTTACGAGAAGAGAGGAGTGGAAACATACATTGTATGTGACTTTGTATCATGTGGCTTTAATGCAGACAGAGAAGTACCCCATCAAGAATATACTTCTGATACTTTGCCAGCGGAATTGAAAGGTAAAGTATTAACCCTTAACGTGTTAGAGGACAGAGGGTATGTTGATGGTGTGGGCTTCAAAGCAGGAGACAATATGTTCTATGTCACACTGTAATACACAAGATTACACGTTATACCGTGTTAGTGTACTGGAAGATACAAAAAGAGTTAGTGTGTCATGTTTAGGCATTTATTGTCTTGACAAACAAGTTAATTCAGAATATGAATGTATCGAAGATTTACCAACATGGATTAAAGAAAGGATATCCGTTCTAATGATGCTACCCCCACAAGGACATAAAGACAGTCATGATTTCGACGTGGGGTATAGGACGTGTGATTCGGAGTTCTTTATTTACGTTAGGGAAATCCCTAACACAATTTAGATGGGTGTGGGTGGCTTTCGGGTTGCCCACATTTGAAACCAGTTTTTTTGAGGGAAGAAGAGGACACGTATGATGGCAATGACACCAGAGGCAAAAGTAAAAAAGAAAGTAGCAGACCAACTTAAGTTTTTGGGAGCGTACTATTTCTACCCAGTTACAGGTGGGTACGGACGTAGTGGTGTGCCAGATATAGTTGGGTGCTACAGAGGTAACTTCTTTGCGTTCGAATGTAAGTCAGGAAAGAACAAACCTACAGCATTACAGCATAAGAACTTAACAGACATAAATGTAGCAGGTGGCATATCTTATGTAATTAACGAAGAAAACATGATGCACATTGAAAAGATATTGAAAGGAATAGAAATAGATACAAGACAATTAGAATTGGACTTTCCAGTTCAGTATGAATAATCTATTAGGGTTTTTGTTTTTCCCCCTAGTAGGACGTAAGCAGTGAGAGCGTTGAATCATATCACGTTTTTCATAACAGTCGAAATCCACTGCGGTAAGGGCAGGTATTTTCCTTTCTCTGTGACCTTATAATGGTAGGGCATTTAAAAACTTAGACCCCCCTCTTGAAGGGGGGCATTATAAAAAGAAAGAGAGAGATATGGATTTTGCAAAACTACAAAGGGTGTTAGGTATTAAAAAAGGTAATGTTTACGAGTACCTAGATGATGATACTATGGAATGGCTTATAAATGAGGCAAGTAAGATTAAGAACTCTAACATGGCTATGATCGTCGCGGGGATAGTTAAGGACGCATACCATGACGAGTTAGAGAGCATAAATGAAAAAAGAAACCGAGATTGTAAACACCAAGAGCGACAGATTAGTAAAGGCACGTGAGAATGCCAAGTTGCATAGAGACTTTCAATTAAGAAAACTAAGAGAAGAGGAGAAGACTAAATGCGTAAAAGTATTAAAAGAGAAAAAGTTTGGAAATATCTACTAAAAAATAAGACTGCTACAGCTAAACAAGTAGCAAAGGCTTGTGGTGTATCATACGGCTACGCCCGTAACATGATGAACAGCATAGGCACACCAAAAGAAGTTTTTATAGAGGAGGCAAAGCCACCTTTACGTTGTCAACTTCTTAATGAAGCAGTGAGCCTCACGGCTACAGATCGCAATAAAGACTACGGAGATGCCGTTGAGAACCATGAACACATTGCACGGATTTACAATGCAATCACAGGACAACATCTTACAGCGAGAGACATCACTCTGGTACACCAGGCAACGAAGTTAGCGAGGAGACAGACAAGTCCTTTGAAGAAAGATCACTACGTGGACAACATGGCGTATGTTGGTATTGAATATGAGTGTGTCTTGAAGGAGGGGAAATGATTACTAAAACAGCTTATACTTTAATGGTTATGTTCACAGTAGAGTTTGCAGATCTTAAAAGTTGCGAAGAGCAAAGTTTAGAGATGTATGGCAACAATCGTTGTTTTAAAAGTTATGACACATATGTAAAGTTACCCCTACCAAAACCTTTTGGTTTAGAGAACTTGGTGGACAGATGAACCTTATCACTATTGACTTTGAAACATATTACAACAAAGAATATTCTTTAAAGAAACTAACGACAGAAGAGTACGTGCGTGACCCTAGGTTTGAAGTGCTTGGGGTCGCTATCAAAGTAAACAATGGAGAAACGGAGTGGGCAAGTGGTACACAGGAACAACTCAAGGCGTTCTTACAGACGTTTGACTGGGAGCAATCAATGGTACTTGCTCATAATACTATGTTTGACGGTGCTATACTTTCTTGGATTTTTGATATTAGCCCTCGCGCCTATACTGACACAATTTGTATAGCGAGAGCTGTCAACGGAGTAGAGACCAGTGCCTCACTAAGCGCACTCTCTGAGAAATACAAGATAGGAAAAAAGGGTGACGAGATACAGAACACTCTTAACAAACGTTTACAAGATTTCACAGACGAAGAACTAGAGAGGTTAGGAGACTACGCAGTCAACGATGTAGACTTAACATACGACTTGTTTAAGATCATGGCAAAAGGGTTTCCGAAGAAGGAACTCAAACTTATTGACCTATCGTTGCGTATGTTCGTAGAGCCTATGCTAAAACTGGATCGGGTTTTGTTAGAGAACCATATTACCGTAACACGTCAACGCAAAGAAGAGTTGCTTGTAGATGCTCGCGTGTCTAAGGAAGACTTAATGAGTAACGACAAGTTCGCGCTGCAGCTGCAACAGCTTGGGGTATCACCCCCTAAGAAGTTAAGCCCCACTACAGGTAAAGAGACGTGGGCCTTCGCCAAGTCCGATGAAGGGTTTAAACACCTGTTAACACATCAGGACGAGAGGGTGCAATCACTTGTGGCAGCCAGGTTGGGTAGTAAAAGCACACTTGAAGAAACGAGAACACAGAGGTTCATAGATATAGCTCAACGGGGTCTATTGCCTGTACCCGTTAGGTATTACGCGGCTCATACAGGGCGTTGGGGTGGTGATGATAAGATAAATTTACAGAACTTACCTAGCCGTGGAGCGAATGCAAACATGCTAAAGCGTGGCATAATTGCACCATATGGTCACTCTATAATAGATGCTGACTCAGCACAAATCGAAGCAAGAGTGTTGGCGTGGCTCGCTGAACAGGACGATCTGACCCAAGCGTTTACCAATGGTGAAGATGTATATAAGAAGATGGCATCAAAGATATATAATGTAGCGGAAGGCGAAATTGTAAAAGACCAGAGATTTGTTGGTAAGACTACTATCTTAGGCGCAGGGTATGGTATGGGAGCGCAGAAGTTTCAAGACCAACTCAAGACGTTTGGGTTTGATATGGACATTGAGGAAGCGCGACGTGTAATACAGGTGTATCGTAGTTCTAACTTGGACATTAAGAACTTATGGCGTGACGCTCAACTCTTCCTGAAAGATGGTAACACATTCGGTAAACAAGGAGTGTTGTATGTAGAAGATGGTAAGATACTTTTACCCTCTGGTTTGTATCTACGTTATGACGATCTACAATTTACCACTACAGATAAAGGTGTAGAGTTTGACTACAAAACAAGGCGAGGTCGTGTACGAATATATGGTGGTAAGATAATAGAGAATGTATGCCAAGCCATAGCTCGTTGCATTATTGGCGAACAAATGCTACAAATAGCGAAGAGGTATAAAGTTGTCTTGACAGTACATGACAGTATAGCATGTTGCGTTAAAGACGAAGAGGTGGAAGAAGCACAACAATACATCGAAGAATGTATGCGACAACCACCAGAATGGGCAGAGGGTCTACCGATAGATTGCGAATCGGGAACAGGCAAATCTTATGGGGAATGTGGATGAGTGTAGCACCGTGGTCATATAGTAGAATCAAGGCATTCGAACAATGCCCCAAGCAGTTCTATCATATGAAAATAGCAAAAGACTATAAGGAACAATACACTGAAGCCATGCGTTACGGAACAGAAGTACATGGTGTAGCAGAAGATTTTATAAGTGATGGTACGCCAATACCAGAGAAGTTTGCCTTCCTCAAAGGCCCCCTGGAAGCACTTAAACGTAGACAGGGTAAGAAGTTTACAGAGATGCGTATGGGTCTTACAGCCAAGCTAGAAACATGTGGCTTTCAAGATAAAGATGTTTGGTGGAGAGGTATAGCAGATCTAGTAATAGTTGACGGCACAAAAGCATGGGTGGTAGACTATAAAACTGGGCGAAATGCAGGGTATGCAGATAAAGGTCAACTGGAGTTAATGGCAATGGCTACATTTAAATACTTTCCTGAAGTCACTAAAGTACATGCGGGTCTGATGTTTGTTATAGCTAAAAAGTTTATAAAAGCCAAGTATGTGTTTGGAGATTTGCCTTCCTTGTGGGATAAGTGGTTAGCTAGTTTTGATCGTATGCAGATCGCCTATGACAATGATACGTGGAACGCACGTCCTAGTGGGTTATGCAAACGTCACTGCGCAGTGATCGAATGTGTATATAATGGGAGTAATTGATGCCGTATACAAAATCGCCTAGACCATACAAGAAAGAATATAAGAAACAGAAGGAACGTGGTGAACACCCAGACAGGATGGAGCGCCAACGTGCCAGAAGATCTTATGACAAGAAAGGTATAAACCGTAAAGGTAAAGATGTATCCCACAATAAGATGTTAAGCAAAGGAGGTTCTAATAAAGATGGCACTAAGTTAGAAAGTCCGTCAAAGAATAGAGCGAGAAACGGACAGAAGAAGAAAAAGAAATGACCAAGAAAGACCCAAAACTAGGAACAGGAAAGAAACCGAAAGGTTCTGGAAGGAGGCTATATACCGATGAAAACCCCAAAGATACCGTCCCTATTAAGTTTGCCACTGTGGCAGATGCCCAAGCAACTGCTCGTAAGGTTAAAAGAATTAATAAACCGTATGCTAGGAAGATTCAAATCCTTACTGTGGTGGAACAACGAGCCAAAGTCGCAGGGAAACCAAGACAAGCCGCGATTGCAAAAAAAGCCAAAGAAGAGCTTAGAGCAAAACACAAAACCAAAGCGCGGAAGACCTAAGAAAAAATAAAAAATAAATAAAAATGAGAGAGAGAAATGCAAATAGTAGACAACAAGGCGTTACGCTTACGCTTACGTGACCCTGATAAAGTTACGGAAGTAATACCTAATAGCCGTAAGATAGGTAGTAATGAAGTATTAGTTAATTGGGGGCTTGCAGAAGCACGGAGCCTGAATCAGCTAGGTATAAAATCACCTTCACCCATAGAAGCAAAATACAAATGGACAGGAAAATACAAACCGTTTGAACACCAAGTAGCGACTTCATCATTTCTTACCATACACCAAAAAAGTTTTTGTTTCAACGAACAAGGTACAGGGAAGACAGCAAGTGCTATATGGGCATCCGACTTTCTTATGAAACAAGGCGTGGTAAACAGGGTGCTTGTAGTATGCCCGCTGTCGATCATGGATAGCGCATGGCGTGATGACTTGTTTACATTTGCTACACATAGAACCGTATCTGTAGCACACGGGTCAGCAGATAAACGCAGGAAGATAATACAAGAAGGCTCAGACTATGTAGTAATAAACTACGATGGTATCGGTATTGTACTGGACGAACTTAAGAAAGGTGGCTTTGATCTTATAGTTGTAGACGAAGCAACACACTATAAAAATGCTCAGACAAGGCGCTGGAAACTACTACGTCAGCTAGTACACGATAACACGTGGCTGTGGATGATGACAGGCACACCTGCCGCACAGAACCCTACAGACGCATACGGGTTGGCAAAACTTGTTAGTCCTAACCAAGTCCCTAGGTTCTTTGGTGCTTTTAAAGATATGGTCATGACAAAGGTATCCCAGTTTACATGGAAGATACGTCCTAATGCTACGGATATAGTATATAGAGCGTTGCAACCTGCTATACGTTTTACAAAAGACGAATGTCTTGATCTGCCACCTATGGTGTATACGAAAAGACAGGTAGAATTAACAGCACAGCAAAAGAAGTATTATAAAGAACTTAAAACAAAGTTAGTGCTAGAGATTACAGGGGAAGAGATAACCGCCATAAATGCAGCTGTGACCCTTAACAAGTTACTACAAATATCAGCAGGAGCTATATATACAGACGAAGGAGATGTATTAGAGTTCGATATTAAGAACCGATACCAAGTGCTACGTGAGGTAATAGACGAAGCAAGCCAAAAAGTTCTTGTGTTCGTACCATTTAGACACGCAATAGATATACTTACAGACAAACTACGTTCTGAAGGTATAACAACAGAAGTCATACGAGGAGATGTTCCTGCGCATAGAAGGACTAGCATATTTAAGAAGTTCCAAGAAGATGTTGACCCACAGGTATTGGTGATACAGCCACAAGCGGCAGCGCATGGTGTCACGTTAACACGGGCTAACACAGTGGTGTGGTGGGGACCTACAAGTTCGTTGGAAACCTACGACCAAGCGAACGCACGTGTGCATAGGTCGGGACAGACCCATAAATGTACTGTCGTGCAACTGCAAGGGTCTGACGCAGAAAAACACGTCTACAGACTGTTAGATAGAAAAATAAACGTACACACAAAGTTTGTAGAACTTTACAAAGAAGTACTTGACTAAGATACTTTTTAATATTATATGTAATTACATAATAATAAAAGGAGAGAGATATGGGTGGTAAAGTCACACCTGACAGACTGGCAAAAGCGTATTTACGCATAAGAGCAGAACGATCTGTGTTATCGGCTAAGTTCAAAGAAGAAGACGGAGAGCTTATTCGAAAGATAGATAGACTTAAACAGGCAATGCTAGATCATTGTGAAGCCCACAATGTAGAAAGCGTAAGAACTTCTGAAGGATTATTCTTTCGTTCGACTAAAAGAAAATACTGGGTTAGTGAATGGGATGCGATACACAAACTTATTGTGGAAGAAAACGCACCTCAGTTATTAGATAAACGTATTAATCAGGCGAACATGAGAGAGTTCTTAGAAGAAAATCCTGAACTTAAGCCAGAGGGTTTAGAGATTGAAGAAGAAACAACAATTTCTGTGAGGAAAAAATGAACGAACCTTTTGTATCAATAGACGATATAGCTAAACATTTTAGCGTGTCCGTATCGACTGTTCGTGCTTGGATAAGGCAAAAACACATACCAGAAGATACCTACGTAAAGATAGGTAAAACTTACAGGTTTCGTGTTGGCGACGTTACCTCGGCATTGACTAAAGTATCTAGTAAACGTAGTGCAGAAACAGTAGGTGAAGACCTACTAGAAGACTTAGACGAAGACCTATAATATAGAGAGAAGGAGAGAAAAAATTGGAACAATATATTATAAAAAACGTAGAGGCTCTATGGCCTAAAATAAACAGAACATACCACTTTGATAGTAACGAAGGTCGGTCTGTTCCGTGCGAACCAAAGGATACGAATGCGGAATACTCTATACAGTTTCGTATGGACGAAGCCACTGCAAAGGGGTTGTATTCTGAGATGTCTAGAGTATATCAGGCTAACAAGAAAGAGAAGTGGGCTGATAAACTAGATAGAACCTTTGTTAAAGACGACGATGGTATGTACACACATAAGGCTAACTTGAAGGGTGCATACAAAAATGAAGTCACCAAGAAACCTTTACAGGTGGACGCGAAGGGTAACTCTTTACCAGAGGAGTTTTTGTTGACTACAGGTAGCACAGTTAATGTAGCTGTGCAGTTTGTTCCATATGACATGGGTGGCAAGCAGAATGTTTCACTGCGTCTCAAGGCAGTGCAAGTCATTAAGTACGTGCCGATGGAGGATAAGAATCCTTTTGAAGCTACTGATGGATTTGTATATGCTAATGAAGAGAATCCTTTTAAAGAAGACGCGGTGGCAGAACCAAAGAAGGTCGTTAAAAAGTCTTCTCCTCCCACCAAGGATGCTGACGACGACTTGAGTTCTATCGTTGACGATTGGGACGATTAATAGAACTACACCACGACTAGGTTTATACCGAACGGGCAATGTGTCATGCCCTGTCGTGGTGTCTTTGACACAAGGTGGGAAAAATGGAAACAAAACAATTTTTAGAGAGAGTCTTAGGTGATGGATACTATTCTGTATTAGGTCTTGGGGACAAGAAAGTACAGAGCTTCCATGAAACCATAGATGATGTAATAAGCAGGGCTAATGAATTAGATGCTCAAGGCATCAACGCCTATTTTGGTTTAGCCACATTTCAGACAGGGAATGATAGAACTGTTACAAATGTTAAGAGTCTGAGTTCTTTTTATCTGGACTTGGATTGCGGTGAAGGTAAGGAATACCCTAACCAGAACGCGGCTTTTGTAGATTTAAAAAGATTTATTAAAGAGACAGGTCTACCTAAACCCATGCTGATTAACTCTGGGTACGGGGTGCATGTATACTGGGTTCTTACAGATAGTATATCTTATTCAGAATGGCTCCCTGTGGCCCAGGGACTGAAGAGTATGTGTATACAGCATAACTTGTTAGCAGACAATGGTGTAACTGCGGACGCTGCGCGGGTACTCAGAGTACCTGAGACACATAATCATAAACGTGGTACACAAAAGCCCGTCATGTTTTTTGGTACAGGTGAGTTCCGTGAGGTAGAATTTGACGAGTTTGCACGGTTAGTAGGTAGGGAAGGCGTGACTATACCTACCAAGGTAGACAACGAAGAGAACGCTTTAAAACGTGCGTTGATAGAAAACTCAGAGAACAGTTTTAGAGTTATATTAGATAAGACTGTGAAGGGTGTTGGGTGTGAGCAGATTAAAAACATAATGGAAAACCAACAGGACATAAGCGAACCTTTGTGGAGAGCAGGTTTATCTATAGCCAAGTTTTGTAATGATGCCGACAAAGCTGTACATAAGATGTCTAACAGACACACAGAATACAGTGAGAACTTAACAGAAGATAAGGTAGAGCTTATAAAAGGTCCTTACACGTGCGCTAAGTTTGCAGAAGAAGATCCTGAACCATGCTCGGCATGTCCACATTGGAGTAATATTACCTCGCCCATAAGTTTGGGTAAAGGTATTAAGAAAGCCCCTGCATCAAAAGATATACCTCTATTTCCAGAGCCGTACTTTCGGGGGGTGAATGGTGGCGTATATATGCGTTTCAAGGATAAGGACGGTAACACAGAAGATAAGTTGATATACCAGAATGATCTATATGTGGTCAAACGTGTCATGGATATAGAGGTCGGAGAGGCGATAGTTATGCGTCTACACTTACCTAAAGATGGCGTAAGAGAGTTTACAGTTCCGCTAACTTCTGTAACATCTAAGGAGGAACTAAGAAAACAACTATCTATGCACGGGATAGCTGTGCTACGAATGGATGATATTATGGCATACACAACTACATGGATTACACAACTACAAGCTAAGAGCGTTGCGGAAGAAGCTCGTAGACAGTTCGGTTGGACAGATGATGAGTGTAAGGGGTTTGTTTTAGGTAGCGAAGAAATAACTATAGATGGACCTAAATTCAATCCTCCATCTACACCTACAGCTAGTTTATTTCCTTCTTTTGAACCCAAAGGCACATTAGAAGATTGGAAAGATACAGTTAACTTCTATAATCGTGACAACTTTGAGCTACATCAGTTTGTTCTTGGCACGTCGTTTGGATCACCGTTGATGAAGTTTTCTCCTATAAACTGTTCAGCTTTACATATATACAGTAAGGAGTCGGGCGTTGGTAAGACAACGGCTATGGTGGCAGGTGCATCTGTATGGGGTAGTCCAGAAGATTTAATTATGCACGAACGAGATACGTACAACACCAAGATGAACAGAGGTGAGATATATCATAACTTACCAATGTATATGGACGAGCTTACTAATACTTCAGGTAAAGAACTGTCTAATCTAGCGTACCAACTGACAGGTGGTAAACAGCGTGGTCGTATGTCTGCAAATAGTAATGTAGAACGCCACAGAGGTGAGGCATGGAAGTTGTTGGCTGTGACTACAGGTAATACAAGTATGGTAGAGCGTATAAGTATTATAAAAGCTATGCCGAAGGCAGAAGCCCAACGGATACTTGAATGTCGTGTGAGCAAGATGCACTTCGAAACAAAAGAAGAAACAGATATATTTAGCACGTGCCTACAAAACAATTATGGTCACGCAGGTAAGGTGTACATCAAGCACGTTATGGAAAACATGGAAGAGGTACAGAAACTTATACGTCAAGTGCAAGAGAAGGTTGATCTAAAAGCGGGACTTACAGCAGAGAATAGATATTGGTCTGTGCTAGTCGCATGTACTCTAACTGGTATCATACTAGCCAAAAGATGTGGTTTAGTTAATTACGATACCAAAAAGTTATTTAACTGGGCTATAGAACGTCTCAAAGAGAATAAAAGTCAAGTTGAAGACATGAGTATATCTGTAGAAGAGACACTAAATGACTATATACATGAGCATTGGAGTAACGTTCTATGGATTAAAAGCACCGACGACCTACGGAAGCAAGAGGATGGTGTTACTTCATTGATTATACCTGAAGCTTTACCCAGAGGTAAATTAGTAGCGCGATACGAGACAGATTTAAAACGTGCTTATTTGATACCTAAACCGTTGAAGGCATGGTGTGGTGAACAGCAGATAAATTATAATTCTTTTATACAAGACTTAAAAACAAAACTTGGAGCTGATAACACTACAATGCGTTTGAGCAAAGGCACACATATGAATTTACCTGTGACCAGAGTTATAGTAGTGGATTGTTCAATAGATAATGAAAATAAGGCAGGGAATATTAAAGTCGGGGGATCTTAGTCCCGACGGGGTTCGTATTGTAGTAGATTGGGATAACATGGTAACAAGTTCTTCTGTGTTTATCTTGTGTATCAATACCCAGGAAGCAGTGAAGCAAATAAAAAACATAGCAAAAAGTAAGGATTGGACGTTAGAAACTCACGTCAGAATAGAGAATGGTAAATTAGGGGTTCGCATTTGGCGAGTTTTGTGATAAGGGTGGAATGACAGGTTATGCTTGTCACTCTCTCTTTCTCTTGTGACCATCTTCGGGTGGTCACCTTTTTTATGAGAA
>Ga0098042_1000708_pt1 | contig 12929 bp, 16 predicted proteins | sample 9_EtaG_FD_75066 | JGI IMG/M metagenome (GOLD analysis project Ga0098042, IMG submission 75066) | Marine viral communities from the Subarctic Pacific Ocean - 9_ETSP_OMZ_AT15188 metaG | ecosystem: Environmental > Aquatic > Marine > Oceanic | place: Pacific Ocean | collected 2015-01-10
ATTAGTACAAGCAAAATAGGTTATTCTATTATAGATAAAGATAATAAATTGATAACGTGTTCGTTTAAGAAATTCAAGCCACTAGCTTTAGAAGACAGAGCAGAATTGTTTTATACGTTTCTTCTCGAGATGAAGAATAAATATAAGATAGAAGAGATCTTTATTGAAGAACCATTCTCAATGTTTGGAGGTGGAAGAACAACCGCTGGTACAATGGCAAAGCTCCAGAGATTCAATGGTATGTGTTCTTTTGCAGTTCGAAGAGTGTTTAATCAAAACCCAACTCTTATCTCAGCAAACAAAGCAAGGAAACTTGTTGGTCTCAAAATAAAGAGAGGAGAAGATACAAAAAAGAAAGTTATTGAATGGTGTCAACAAAAATACCCTAGAGATTTTATCATTGTTTTAACTAATTATGGTAATCCAAAACCCGGAACAGATGACATGGCTGATTCTATTGTTATCGGACTAGCAGGAAAGGAATTACTGAATGAAAATATCAACTCAACAAATAAGACAAATAATAAGTGAAGAACTTGATAATCTTCTTTATGAAGAAGAAAACAATGATGTTTTAAGAAAGGCATTGGAAAAAAACATAACAAAAGTTATTAATGATTATTATAAAAGAATCAAAATATTTGTTATAAAAGCATCACTTCAATTAAATATTCATCAACAAATGCAACGCGCAAATCGATTACTTCAATCAGATGATAATGAACAAATTGTACAGGCTTATGATCTATTGGTGGCCTTGATTCAACCGGTTAAAAATGATACCGAGGAACAGAGAGAAGACAAAGAAAAAGTTTTAAAACAAATTGAACCGTTTGAACAATTTTTACAGGCCGAAGATCAGAAAAGTTTTCTAATAAATAAAATGATAAAGACCAAAGATCTGAGAGAAGCAGACCTGAGAGGAGCAAATCTGAACGGGGCAAATCTGAGCGGTGCAAATCTGAGCGGTGCGGATCTGAATAATGTATTGCTTATAGAAGCAAATCTGAGTGGTGTAAACTTTAGTAAAGCAAACCTAAATCATGCCTACTTGAGCAAGTCAATTCTGAGTGGTGCTGACCTGAGTGAAGCAGACCTAAGTGGTGCAGGGCTGTATAATGCCAACCTGAGTGAAGCAAACCTGAGTGGTGCAGACCTGAGAGGAGCCAGCCTTAGTGGTGCAGATTTGAGTAAAGCAGATCTGAGTAAAGCCGACCTGAGTAAAGCCACTCTGGTTGGAGCCGATCTGAGTGGTGCTGACCTGAGTAGTGCTAAGTTACGGAATTCACGATTAGATAAAGCAGACCTGAGTAAAGCAAACCTGACAGGAGCAGACCTGAGAGGAGCAAATCTGAGTGGTGCTGAGTTACGGAATTCACGATTAGATAAAGCACACCTGGGCAATACTAAATTGAGAGGAGCAGATCTGAGTGGTGCAAAACTGAAAGGGACAGTCTTCGATAAAGACACCCAATGGCCTCAAGGCTTTGATCCTATTGCTGCCGGAGCAATAGAACTATGAAAATAACAACACAACAAATAAAACAGATAATAAGTGAAGAACTTGATAATCTTCTTTATGAAGAGGAAACCGATAGTAAATTAAAACAAACACTCATGAAATTGGTAGATGATGATTTTATCAAGGAATATGATAAAACAGTTACCAAACAGATATTCACAATAATAAACAACAAGCTTCCTGATATCGAAAATCCTAAATTGAAAACTTATTTAGGAAGTGATATGGCCAAGCAAAATCCAAAAGCTGCTTTGGAAATATTGAGATCACTTTATTATGATTTTACACCCGAGGAAGAAAAAACAATTGAAATGTTGGAGGAATATCCTTTAGAAAGCACAACAGAAGAGAAAATAGAAAAAGTTGCCAACTATATAGTCGAAACAAAAAACCTGAGCGGTGCAGATCTTGCATTCCAAGATTTTGGCGAGGTAGACCTTAGAGGTTTCAATCTAAGCAAGGTGTTTGCCCAACATGCTAGTTTTTACAAGGCCGATTTAAGAGGTGCGGATTTGACCGGTGCAGATCTTAAGGAAGCATGGCTACTTGGTGCTCTCTACGATGATAAGACTAAGTGGCCAGCAGGGCTTGATTTTGTCAATTCCGGAGCATTTGGGCCTAAAGCAAATTTGAGAACCCATCTCAGAAGCATTAGAGATTATTTAACGATGAAGAAATATCTCAAAGGGGCAAACTTGAGGGAAATAGATCTTAGCTACGTAGGCATGAGACGTGTAGACCTGAGCGGAGCCAACTTGAGTGGTGCTAAATTGAAAGGGACAGACCTCTGGCAGGCAAAATTAAACAACGCCAATTTGAGAGGTGCTGATTTAACTCAAGCGAAATTATGGGGAGCCGACTTGACTGGGGTAGATCTAAGTGGTACTATCCTGACGAATGCCCGATACAGCGACCAAACCAAATGGCCTGAAGGCTTTGACTTTGTTGCTGCCGGCGCAAAGAAATAATAAAAAAAATACTTGACAACTTCCCAACTTCGTGATACATTTATAACACGGAGGAAATATGGAAGAAAAATTAAGAATTGTCCGAAACATTCTCGGAGATTATCGTCAATCATCAAATGAATTTTTGTTTCATTGTCCCTATTGTCATCATCACAAAAAGAAGATGTCGGTAAACTTTGGGATAAACAGTTGGAAATGCTGGGTTTGTGATACACGAGGTAAGAATATTTATCGTCTTGTTCGCAAGTTCGGAACATATCAACAGAAGCAGAAGTGGCTTGAACTTGACGGACGTCTAGACCTATCAGAGTTTGATAAGATGTTCATGGAAATGAATGATGAAGAAATAGAACAGGTGACAGAATTACCACCTCATTTTACATCTTTATGTAACAAGCGTCTGCCGAAATCATCTCAAAAACCTTTGGAGTATTTATCTCAAAGGGGTATTACCAAAAAAGAGATTCTAATGTGGAAGATTGGCTACTGTACTGATGGTCGCTATGGTGGTCGTATTATTATACCAAGCTTTAATAACAGCGGAGATCTTAATTATTTTATTGCGCGTTCCTATGTTGGGCACAGAATGAAATATCTGAACCCACCGGTTTCCAAGAACGTTATATTTAATGAATTATATGTTGATTGGGATGAGCCGGTTGTAGTTGTTGAAGGCGTCTTTGATGCTATAACCGTTGGACAGAACGGCATTCCCATTCTTGGTTCTTCATTGCGAGAAGAAAGCAAATTGTTTCAAGCACTGGTGCTCAATGACACACCAGTTTATTTAGCTCTAGATGAAGATGCAGAAAAGAAACAAAATTATTTAATCAGACTTTTTCATAGATATGATATTGATCTCAAGGTAATCGACACATCAAACGTTGAAGATGTAGGTTCAATGACAACTGGACAATTTTTGTCCAGAAAATCTCAAGCTATTGAGCCTGATATGGATGAGATCAACTTTTTTGATCAATTAGCCAAGATATAATAAACTTAGAACAAAAGCAACAAGCATTATCATCGCTAATGGAGCAAGCCACTCTTCGTCATCACCATTGTGTTTGAAAAGTGAAACTACCCCGTCAATAAGCTCCAAGCTGAAAATACCTACAAGAACTATAAAAATTGCTATAACAAACCCCACATTTTAACCCTCCGAAATAAATAGAAAAAAAACTTGACAAAGTCGGAGGGTATGTTATAATATATACACTGAGGAGGAAACATGAATTATTGGACTAAAAAATTTAAACATCTTAACAAGAAATATTGGGGAGGAAAACTTTCAACAATCAAAGTTGTTGTTAGGGATCTCACGAAGGACAGAGCTGAAGGGCTCTATCACTATCCTCATGAAGATAGCAAAGCAATGATCGAGATAGATAAAAATCTAACCCATCATGAAAAAACAAACATTCTTTTGCACGAAATGTGCCATCATGCTGTTGAGGAATTTTATAAAGAAAGACCTTATCATGATCATGGATCTGAGTGGAAGAAGGAAATGAGACGCTGTGGTTTCATTGGAAAAATACGTAGCTCTCGTGGTCGTTATAAGACCAAGGCAGGATAAATGAAAAAAGAAATAATAAATCACCCGGATCACTATAACTCCGGTAAAATAGAAGTTATAGATTTTATTAAAAGTCTAGGAATTCATGAAGACTTTTGCATAGCGAATGCTATTAAATATCTATCTCGCTACAAACATAAAGGAGATCCCATGGGAGATCTCAAGAAAGCCAGATGGTACATAGATTATCTTATCAAAGAAATGGAGGGAAAATGATAAAAATCGCACATATTTCAGACACACACATTAGAAACCTTAAATATCATTATGAATATAAGATGGCTTTTGATGATCTTTATAAAAAACTTATTCGAATGAAACCAGATTGCATCGTTCACACCGGTGACATCGCACATACAAAAACACAGCTATCACCAGAATTCTTTCAGATGTGCACAAGCTTCTTGAAGAACCTAGGAGATATTGCTCCTACCTATATCATACTTGGTAATCATGATGGTAATCTTAAGAATGATTCTCGCGAAGACGCTATCAGTCCAGTAGTAGAGGCATTGGCTCATCCGTCAATTCACCTTCTTAAAGACTCAGGTGAGACCAAAATAAAAGAAGGAGTTGTATTTAATGTTTTATCTGTTTTTGATCGTGAAAGCTGGGAGAAGCCTAGTGATTCCTCTGCTATTAACATTGCTCTTTACCATGGGTCAATCCATGGCTGTCAAACATCACAAGGTTGGGTTATGGAAGAGGCTGAAGATTCGGTTAGCATATTTAAGGATTTTGACTATGCTATGCTTGGTGATATACATAAGCAACAAAGAATGGATAAGCAAGGCCGAGTAAGATATGCCGGCTCTACAATTCAGCAAAACTTTGGAGAATCAATTAACAAAGGATTTTTGTTGTGGGATATTGAAAGCAAGGACAAGTGGGATTGTCAACATGTGTCAATTCTTAATCCTCGTCCATTTATCACAATTGATTTGACTGATAAGGGAAAGATTCCTAAAAGTATTGTACCGAAAGGTTGTCGTCTTAGGATCCGTGCGTCTTCAAATATTTCACCTATGATGCTCAAAGCTGCATGTGATCATGCCCAAGCTAAATGGCAACCTCATTCTGTTTCTTTTATCAATAACGGAACAAACCAATCATCTTCCACATCTCTCATCGGCAAAGGCGTAAAGTCTGAGAACCTTCGAGACATTATTGTGCAGGAGAAGTACATCAAAGAATATGTAAAAGATCTCAATCTGACAGATGAGGTCATGGAAAAAGTCTTGGAGCTTAACAAAAAATACAATCAAAAGGTTGAAGAAACAGAGGAGATATCTAGAAATGTTATTTGGAAAATTAAAGAAATTACATGGGATAACCTCTTCAACTACGGTGAAAAGAATAAAATCAATTTTGACAAACTATCCGGACTTGTCGGAATCTTCGGTAAAAATTATTCAGGAAAGTCTTCTATTATCGACAGTGTGTTATTTAATATTTTTAACACAACTTCGAAAGGAGAACGAAAGAATGTCCACGTCATCAATCAAAACAAAGACTATGCCAAGTGCAAAATAAAACTTGAAGCTGGCAATGACTCCTATCAGATTAGTAGAAATCTCAACAAATACACTAGAAAATCCAAGGGAAAAGAGGTTGTAGACTCTAAGGTGGACTTAGACTTCTCCAAGACAACTGGTGGAGTTTTTGAGTCAAAAAATGGCACAACTAGGAATCAAACTGATGCAAACATCCGTAAAAGATTCGGCACCATTGATGATTTCTTTTTGACTTCTATGGCCTCTCAACTTGACTCAATGTCGTTTCTTAAAGAAGGTTCGACAAAAAGAAAAGAGATTATTGCAAAATTCCTCGATCTTCAAATCTTTGATCAAAAGTTTAAACTTGCAAAGAAAGACGCAGCAGATCTCCGTGGTGTAATTAAACGTCTCGAGAGCAAAAAGTTTGCTGAACAAATTCAGAAGAAGTCTGTTCTTCTAGAAGATATCCGTGATGACATCGACGAACAACAGGACAAGTGTGATGTGTATAACAGATCTATAGCAAGACTTGAGAAAGAACTTGCGGAGGTTATCAAAACAATCGATGCAATTCCTGCGGAGATTATTGATCCGGATAAAGTTAAGAACGAAATTCGATTTAAAAATATCAAAAAAGATACACTTTTTAAAGAATCTATCGGTGCTCAAAAAGAAATTGAAAGACATAATGAGTTTATTGAGTACTTTGACGACACAATAGAAATAGAAAACTACGAACGACTTCTAGATGCGATAAAAGAAGCAGAGCGACTTGAATCTCAAAAGACTGTTCTTAGTAACAACATTCGTCGTAAGAAAACAGAGTACAAGAATCTTCAAAAAACTGTTTCTCTACTTAAGAATCATGAATATGACCCTGACTGTAGTTTTTGTTGTGACAATGAGTTCGTGAAAGAAGCCGAGGCTGCTAAGGTTAAACTTCCGGAAGTCGAGAAAGAATGGCAAGCTCTTGGAGAAGAACTAGCGGAGATTGTAAAGAAATGTGAAGAGTATGATATCAAACAACTTCAAAAGCAAATTCGACAAGTTCAAGACACTAGAAATCGCTATGAAACTTCTCTTGACGAGATTGAAAAGCTCAACTTGGTTATTGAAAGAAATACAACTGGTATCTCTCTTTTAGATAATGAGGTTGCAACTCTTAAAGAAAAACTCAAAGAATACGAGGATAATAAGGAAGCTATTGAGAACAAAGGCCAATTGTTTGGAGAGCGTAGTGCTCTCGAGATTAAACTGAGGCAGAACAAAGTATTTCTTAAAAAGTGTGATGATCTCACAAAAGAGTTTCTTATCGAAGAAGCAACAACCAAAGAAATCATTCGCAATCTTCATGAAGAACAAGCCGAATATAAGGAAGTTTTAAATGAATACAGAGCCTTTGATGTCTATCAGACTTGTATGCACCCTAACGGGATCTCCTATGAAATTATACAGCAAAAGTTGCCAATTATTAATCAAGAGATATCAAAGATTCTTTCCAACATTGTTGACTTTGAGGTATTCTTCGAGAATGAAGATAACAAACTTGAACTCTCCATTAAGCATCCCAACTATGGTTCTCGACCACTATCAATGGGATCAGGAGCAGAAAAGACAATCGCTTCCATGGCTATCCGTCTTGCGATGATTGCAATAACCAATCTTCCAAAATCTGAATTATTTATTCTTGACGAACCAGCAACGGCATTAGATCAAGAACATATGGAAGGTTTTACAAGGCTTCTTCAAATGATAAAGAATCAATTTAAGACAGTTTTAATTATCTCTCATCTTGATCACCTAAAAGATGTGGTGGACATGACAATAGATATAGATAAAATTGATGGCTATGCCAAAGTAAACATTTAACAAATAACGACCTATTTAGTGTAAAAGCTAAATAGGTTTTTTTTATTTGGAGATAAAAAAATGAAACTTACCGCATCAAGACTTAAGCAGCTTATTGCTAAAGAACTTAGAAATATAAAAGAAGGAATGGATCCTATGGATCAGATGAAGATGAATCCGGACTATCGTCCCATTGACGATGTTGAAGATGATATGTCGGCTCCTTCAATGAATCCTCATCAAGAAGATCATGATCGCAAGATGAAAGAAGATCCTTCTTATCGTGAATGGTTTATGAGCCTATCACAAGCAAAACCAGTTAATGTACCCGGAGAAGATTTCTCTGATTACGACTTGCCACCAAATTTATAAGAGGAGATAAAATATGCATAACGAAAACTGTAAAGAAGACTGTAAGGACGACCACAAGATGGAGTGCTGCGATTGCTGTGAGGACTGCGATTGCTGCCAAGAAGCCAAGATTGGAGTATTAGATCAAATGCAAAGCAAAGTTGTTTCTAGAAAACTTCTGGTGTTCCTCTGTGCGACCGGACTTATGATCTGGTCTTCGCTTGACCCTGACACTTGGGCGATGATTGCTGCTATGTACATCGGAGGACAATCCGTTATTGACATAGCAAAGGTCTGGAAAGGTGCTTAAGAAAGTTAAAGACTTTGTTGTAAAAAATTGGCAATGGCTTATCACAACGATTGTAGCCATTGTTTTTTATATTATTGGACGTTCCAAGGACACCAAAGACGAAGAGGTAAAACTTGCCTTATTATCGAAAGAATTGGAGCAAAAAAAGACGGAAGAGATCATCGAAGGGTGGGAAGCTAAGAACAAAGAAAGACACGATTCCTTGGTAGAAAATATCCTACAATTCGAGGAAAAAAAGTCAAAGATTTTAGAAGACGCCGGTGACATTGATATTGAAGAATATCTGAGATCGAAAGGAATTATTGAAGATGAAGATTAGAATTCGAAGAAAAAAGATTATTAAAGAAGCCGCAAAAGGACCTCAAGATCTCGACGAGAATACGAAAGTCACTGTCTACGTCACAGATGGGTATGCTAGAGTTAGTTATAGCGGTAATGTTAATGGAAGTATAACTGCTAAGACCTCTTGTACTTTTAATGGTATTAAAGTCTTCGAAGTGGATACGGCATTTATTGATGATAAATATGGACCACTCCTCTATGATGTAATGATGGAGGCTCTATATAAAGAATATAAAGCTGCCCTAGCTCCAAGTAGGGAGATGGTCTCTGATGATGCCAAAGCAGTATGGGACTTCTATTTAGAATATAGAACCGATGATGTGAAAGAATTAAGACTTGATGTTGATGCTGAGACACTTGCTTTCTATTATGATAGTCCACCATTTTCACACCTTACAAAGACAACAGCAGATGATTGCGGACAAGGATCTAGCTTAGAACACGCTGCTAATGTGGGAGATTGGACAAAAATTCCGAGTGATGTTCGAAGAGATGGTGTGAAATATCAACCACACCTCGCAAAGAATTGGTACAAAGAAAGCGTTTCTTATGCGTATATAAAGAAAGATGAACAAACCATGGAAGCCTTGGGAGACAAACTTGTATATAATGCGGTGTCAAGGTGATATTTTTAGGTCGAAAAAGGATTATTAAAGATGAAAATTAGAATTAAAAGAAAGAAAGTAATGAAGGAAGCAGCAATATCACCTGAAGAATATTTAGAAGATGGCCCGGAGATAAAACTAGAAATTGGTGATTGGGGCTTAGAGATTAATGCTGGTGATATTGGCAATCTAGAGGCTTATCCTATAGCATGTAAGCCCAATGGTATAACGGTGTATTCTATAGCTTGGGCTGGAGCTAAAGGCGGATATGGCCCTTTGCTTTATGATATAGCACTAGAGGCTCTATGGAAATTTCAGAAAGCAGCGCTCACTTCTGATCGTGCCCAGGTATCAACTCATGCAAAAGCCGTATGGGATTATTATTTAGAGAATAGAGATGATGTTGAAAAAATTCAAATGGACATCGACAAAGAAACGATTGCTCAAACTTCAGTCCCTCTTAAGCACTTAACAGAGCCAACAGATGATGACTGTCCACAAAAAATAAGTATTCGCTATGCATCCAAAATAAGAGGTGCGAAGAATGCTCCAAACTGGTATCAACAAAGCACTGCCTATGCATACATTAAAAGAGACCCCACAACAATTTTAAAACTAGGGGACCACCTCATAATCGATGCAGATTAAAAAACATTGGAGGATAAATGATATTCTTATTATCAATGCTCTTTGCACAGGAGCCAAAATACAAAGACCTAAAAGAAGGTGAATTCACACCTTGGGCTGGTCGCCTCTTCAATGAAGCAGCCTTGCGCATCCTAATTGAAGAGAATGCCACGAAAGACCTTGTCTGTGAGGCTAGAGTTGAGTTCAAAGTAAACGAGACAAGAATAGAAGAGAAGTATCGCTACGACATTCTCAAAGTTAAAACAGATGCGGAACTCAAGCAACTTAACGAACTAATTAAAATACAAGATAAATTTATAAAAGATCTCAAACCCAAGAATAATATCTGGCCTGTTGTTGCTGGATTTGTTGGAGGTGCAGCGATCTCTATTGGCATCATGTATGCCGTCAAACCCGGATTAACTCAATGATTGTATCAACACCCTACACAGAATGTTATGTTAAAAAATCATTCCTATCAGGCAACCCAAATTATGGAAAAGACGAAACTATATTTGGAGTTATATATGCCATTCGCTTTATAAGGGGCAGAGCGCCACTTTACTTTGTTTATCTTCCATTGATGGGAGCTATGTATGACAAAGTAGATCAATGTGCGATTTTCAACAAGCCACAAACACCAGACAGATTAATAAAGATGAGTGATGTTGCATGGTGGGACACTATTTCTGATCACTGGCAATTGACACAAATTCAAGCAATTCGTGGAATGGATGTTGAAATGCACAACAGAAAAGGTCATAAGTGGAAAGGTACTTATCTTTGGACATGTGATCCTCAAAAGCCCCCTGAATCTGTTGATTACGGACAAGCAGCTGTGTGGCATGAACATAAAACAAAAACTTATTTTTTTGACGATGAGACTGGTGCTTTAATATGTGGGCCAAACAACAAGATGAGATTCTTGGATAACTCATTGTGCCCAAAAGAACTAGAAATCCCTTATTGGATGAAAGTATATAAAGATTCTGATTCTCCGGAGAGAATAACTCACGAAGATGATGGAGACAACTTAGGAGAAACAGATAGGTGGGATTATGAAAAGTAAAGATCCAAATTATGCAATAAAAATAGAACAAGCAATAGCCAAAAAATATGGCGAAGAAACAGTCCAGCATCCCAAAAGGAACTGGGATAATGATAAAGAGAAAGAATATCTTAAGGATTTGCAAAAATTCTATAAACTTGAAGAAGATGGTTACAACATCGAAGAAGAGATAAATGGAGTTTTTATACCAAAGAAACTAATTACCAAGAATTCTAAACGTTCTTGTCCCGTTTGTAGTACGTATTCATTTAAATCTAATGATGATGTCTATATGTCAAAATTTGATTGCTGTGAAAAATGCTACATTCAACATGTAGAAGGACGAGAAGATCGTTGGAAAACAGGATGGAGACCAAATAAATGTTAGAGATTATTCAAGGATTAGCCCAAGCAGCAGCAAATGCTTACGACGGTACACATGATGAGAGGTTCTCTCTAGATGGACAAATTCGTAAAGTCGGACTTAAAAGAGAAGAAGGGTGTCCAATTATGGATAGTCGTGTAAATGATGGCTTCTCTGTTAAATTCTACGGAAGTAAAATGTGCATAAACTACCAATCAGACATTCGTCTCAAAGATGTTCATGGTGGTAAATTCGAGCAAGACATCGCTCGCCAGCTTAATGAAATTAAAAAGTTTCTTCAAAAAGAATACAAAGCAGTTACCGGCAACTCTGTGACTCTCACATCTGATGGAGAGCCGAAAATCCTTGTTCAATCAACATCTCGAGTTCGCTCCTTTGTACAAGCTTACCAGCACTACAAGATTAGTGGTGTTAAAGAAGAGCCTATCTTAGACCCTGCTGTTGAAGATTCTAGAAAAATTACACGCAAATTTATAGAGCAATTTAAAGCAGCAAAGCGACCTAATAACGAGTTCATCAAGAAAGGTGACAACGAGAAGAAATAATGAGCTTCTCTCTCTCAAAGAAAGAGATTATAAAAGAAATTGTGAAATCAGGAAAAGATCCTGAGTACTTCATAAATAACTATTGCCGCATTTCTCACCCAATGCACGGTCTTATTCCTTTTAAAACTTATCCGTATCAGAACGACTTGATCAATGACTTCAATGATTTTCGTTTCACTGTAATACTAAAAGCAAGACAGTTGGGTATCTCGACGATATCGGCTGCTTATTGCGTCTGGTTTATGTTGTTTCATCGAGACAAGAACATTCTCGTTATTGCGACTAAGTTCCAGACAGCAGCAAACCTTGTAAAGAAAGTTAAGAACATCATGCAATATCTCCCGGATTGGATGAGGGTTGCAAAGATCAAAGTGGATAATAGAACTTCGTTTGAACTCTCCAATGGTTCACAAATCAAAGCCGCATCAACCTCCGGAGATGCTGGTCGTTCGGAAGCGTTGTCTTTATTGATTATAGACGAGGCTGCTCACGTTGATGGTCTTGATGATTTATGGACTGGTCTGTATCCTACACTATCTACGGGTGGTCGTTGTATTGCCTTGTCAACTCCAAATGGTGTCGGCAACTGGTTTCACAAAACTTATATTGCCGCTGATAACGGAGAATCAGATTTTAAGCCAGTGAATCTACCATGGGATGTTCATCCAGAAAGAGATCAAGCTTGGTTTGAGAAAGAAACAAAAAATATGTCTCGTCGACAAATAGCACAAGAATTAGAGTGTAACTTCAATACTTCTGGCGATACTGTCATTCATGCTGATGATATCGCTTGGCTTCAAGATGGGATCAAAGAACCAATGTATAGGACAGGATATGATAGAAATTTTTGGATATGGGAAAAATACCAAGAGGGATCAAGTTATTTGCTTGTTGCCGATGTTGCTAGAGGCGATGGCGCTGACAATTCTGTTTTTCATGTGCTTGATGTAAGCAAGATGGAAATTGTAGCAGAGTATCAAGGTAAACCCTCCCTTGACATGTATGCTCAAATGCTTTACTCTGCTGGTATGGAATATGGTAAGTGCCTTCTTGTTGTTGAGAACAATGGTATTGGAATCTCGGTGTTTGAAAAACTCAAAGACATGGGATATGATAATCTCTATTACTCTGTTAAGGGGACTCATGAATTTGTCGATGCATCTCAAGGTGAGTTTATGAACAATGCTATTGGTGGATTTACGACCTCAACCAAGACAAGACCTTTAATTGTTGCAAAGCTTGAGGAGTTTATCAGAAATAGAATTGTAAAGATTCCTTCCGCACGAGCATTTGATGAATTTAG
>Ga0098042_1000709_pt1 | contig 12918 bp, 17 predicted proteins | sample 9_EtaG_FD_75066 | JGI IMG/M metagenome (GOLD analysis project Ga0098042, IMG submission 75066) | Marine viral communities from the Subarctic Pacific Ocean - 9_ETSP_OMZ_AT15188 metaG | ecosystem: Environmental > Aquatic > Marine > Oceanic | place: Pacific Ocean | collected 2015-01-10
ATAACTGTCGAATATATGGTGCAAGCACGGGTGGAAGAGGAAACGGAAACGGTGTCAAATGCGATACGAACACACCACAGATTATCAATTGTGTGATTGACAATGTTAAAGGTGACGGAATCTCTGACCAAGGAACATCAGAAAACAAAAATGGAAACTTTACTAACAATACGATAACACGATGCGGGGCGAATGGTATTGACTCCGCTGGTGCTGCACAAACTCAAGGTGGTGTTCAAATTGAAAATAATATTATTTTTGATGTTGGTGGACACGCAGTGGTCGCAAATGCAAATGATGACGATAGACTTCTTGGCTCACAGATTGCGATTGGCGATGCGTCATCTGGGAACTTTAGTAATCTTGATGAATATGAAAATCTTTTTACAGTCACAGCAGTGGCAACGACAGATTTTGTAGATTATGCAAATCAAGACTATCGGATTCGCAGGGACTCTGCACTTTACAAGAAGACCGAAGCAGGTAACTTGAATCTTGGTGCAATTCAAAACGAAGACTTTGAGTTTGTTTCAGTTTCCTAAATAGGATAGGAGAATAACATGGCTGCTGAATACGACATTACACACGATAAAGGTACAACCTTCAAACTTTTTGCTTTGTATAAAGATTCTGCCGGAAGTGTCATTGACTTGGCTAATTTTACTGCAAGAATGCAAGTAAGAAAAAGTCCAGATGACTCAGATGTTTTACTCTTTATGACAGGAACGACCATGAGCGGCACTGCGGGTATTGTTCATAGTGGTAGTGTTACTGGTGGCGGCTCTACAGGGGAGTTTACCGTTGGTGCTTCAACAGCACAGACAGGTACGGGCGATATCAGATTGAACGCTGGAAGCACTGGGTTTACTGGTGAAACTGGAGGAGTGTATTTAGAATTTGATGCAGTCACATCGGCAAACTTACCCACGGGCAGACACTTCTATGATCTTGAGTTGATCGAAGGCACGGAAGTAACGAGATTGGTTCAAGGTAGATTTAAGACTAACGAAGAAATCACAAGATGAATAAGTTAGAAATTGAGGAAATCCGTGAGTCTAAAATATCTGGACTCAACGCTAAAAATAAATTAGAGATTGAGGATACAAGAGAGAGTAAAGTCAGTGGTGAACAAACAAATCTTACCATAAAAAAACAGTCTGATTTTACGATTTCCCTTTACAATACTGAGCCACAGAGTATAGTAATACAAAGACGTTCGGACACGACTATAACCGTTTTTGTATAAGGATATTTTTTTATTATGATTATGAAAAATGATGTGACAAAAGTTCTTGGCTTCTACGCCTTACATCCACAGGCAAAACTTCCAATGAAACAAACACAGGGTGCAGCATGTTTTGATATACATGCATGTTGTGATGACTTGATCACTCTCAACCCCGGTGAAAGAGCATTGATTCCAACAGGTTTGATTTTTGATATTCCCGAAGACCATTCGGTAAGGATTCACACACGATCTTCGTGGGCGGCTATCAAAGGCATTGGTCTGTCCGTATCACAGGGGATTATTGATTCCGATTATGTTGAAGAGGTCTTTGTGCCAATGGTAAACAATACGGACAAACTGTTTCACATTCGCAGCGGTGAACGCATTGCACAGATTGAACTTGTGAAAACTATTCCAACAATCAACACATGGGTTGATGATCGTCCCACGAAGCGTGGCAATCGTGACGGTGGATTCGGGAGTACGGATGATGATTGATTACGACAAGGTTTTTATCACCGGAGGAAACGGTCTTGTCGGATCTTGCGTTACTGGAAAGCATCGTCCTTCTTCAAAGGAAGTGAATCTTCTTAATTATGAGGAAACACTCTCTTACATGCAAGAGAACAAAATTGAATATGTTGTTCACTGTGCTGCTCGCGTTGGCGGTGTAAAAGAAAACATGGAAAAGTTAGGTGAGTTCTTTTACGAGAACATGCTGATGACCTTGAATATCATTGAGGCATCACGGGTGTGTGGTGTGAAGAAAATGGTTTGTCTACAGTCCACCTGCATTTTTCCAGACAACGCTACTTACCCACTGACAACCGATCAAATTTACAAAGGTGAGCCACACCCATCAAACTATGGATACGGTTATGCCAAGCGAATGACTGAGATCAATGCGAGAGCATACCGTGATCAGTACGGCATGAATATTGTGAATGTAATCCCATGCAATGTTTACGGGATCGGGGACAACTTTAATCTTGAGAGTTCGCATGTGATTCCCGGCTTGATCCACAAGTGTCATTTGGCGAAACAGAATAACACTAAATTTGATGTTTGGGGTGATGGTCTTGCACAACGAGAGTTTTTGTATAATAAAGACTTGGGTAAGATTATTGACTGGATGCTTTTAGAATATGACAGTCCTGAATCTCTGATTGTCTCACCAGATATGGAACACGCAATAGTAGAAGCAGTCGTATTAATTACGAAAGCATTTGACTTTTCCGGCTCCGTCAATTATGATTCATCGAAACCAAAAGGTCAGCACAGAAAACCGTCAGATAACTCTAAGTTCAAAGAACTTCGCCCCGACTTTGAGTTTACATCATTAAATACTGGTATCAACGAAACAGTCGATTGGTTCACGAAAAACTATGGAGATGTTAGAAAATGAAGTCTTGGAAACTAATGAACAATGCCATTACACCAAAACAAAAACTGCGAATGTCAAAGTTTTTACTGACATCAGATCGTTTGTCTCAGGGAAAAGAAGTTAAAAAGTTTGAAGAGCAGTGGAGTGAGTGGCAGGGCTGTAAGTATTCCGTATTTTGTAATTCTGGTTCGTCCGCGAACTTTCTGATCGTGCAGGCGATGAAAGAATTGCATAGTAATACAAATCATCTTTGGATTGCACCTGCGACAACTTGGGCAACCACGGTATCTCCCATCATGATGGCAGGACAGGAACTTCAATTATGTGATGTGACTATTCCCAATATGAATTTGTGTCTGGATACTCTTAAAGAAATTTTGCATCAACATAAGAAATCATTTGGGGCTAGACCAAAGTATCTTTTCCTTGCTCATCTCCTTGGCTTCAACTCTATGAGTGACGAACTTCTTAACATCTGTGAGGAGAATGATATCACACTTCTAGAAGATTGTTGTGAGTCTCATGGTGCAACTTTTAAATCTGAAAAGATTGGTAACTTTGGTAAGGCTTCATCTTTTTCTTTCTACTACGGACATCACATGACCACGATTGAAGGTGGTATGGTATGCACAGACGATGATGAGGTGTACGAAAAACTCCTTTTAATCCGTTCACACGGGTTACTCAGAGAATTGCCAAAATATATGCAAAAGAAATACAGGGATCGAAAGGTTGACGAAAACTTTACCTTTGTGGTTCCGGGGTACAACGTGAGATCAACAGATTTAAATGCTGTGCTTGGTCAAATGCAACTTAAAGATTTAGATAATCACAACAATATCCGTAGAAATAACTTTGATGTGTTTGCGAGTGGTCTGAATAGAGATAAGTTTCACACAGACTTCAAACTTGAAGGCAACAGTAGTTTCTGTTTTCCTGTTATCACAAAGTCAACCCGAGAAGATACACTCGCACTAAGAAAGTATCTTGAGTCGCAAGGAGTCGAGACACGACCGATCATCGCAGGTAATCTTTATGAGCATCCGTTCATGGATCGTGTCAACCAATATCGACATGACAAAAATGCAAAGGTGGTTCATCAAAATGGATTCTATGTCGGAAATAATCACGCAGTAAATGTGGGTGATGTGACTTGGTTGGTTGAAAGACTAAACGCATGGGAACGAGGTGAATAGTGAAATTAAATCTTTACTATGTTTGTGACAAAGAAGGTTATCTAAAAGAAAAAATTACTGCTCATACATTACTTAATGAAATTCAACCGGATGGAAGCCACGGATGGACCCTAAAGTATCTTGATGGGAAACTTAATCACAGGTTGGAGTTAGATAAAGAAATGTTCTGTCATGAGGATTGCTGGGTAGATCCCGATGACAAATTTTCAGACAAGATCCGCGAAGGACGAGAAGAAGAGTTTGAATTCTTTTTAAAACACGGTTATCATATGCCAATGAATACTGAAAGGGACGCACGAAAATGACCAGAGATGAATTACTAAAAAATCACGAAACTATTTGTCAAGAAGCCCGTAATCTTATGGAATTAAAAAATAAAGATTACGCAGGCAACGGAGGTCTTGAGCCTTTTGCAAACTTTACTCGTTGTGAGGCAATGGGTGTCTGCACCACGGAGCAAGGATTCCTTGTTCGGATTGTTGATAAATTATCACGAATGAGTTCTTTTATTGAATCTGGAACCATGCATGTTGAAAATGAATCTTTTCACGACTCCTGCGTTGATATTATTAATTACATGGTGCTTCTTTCATCTTATGTCGGGGACAAAGAATCTGATTGACACAGATTCAGATGGAGGTAGAATACTCATATGAGTCGGTTCTACACAAGTGTGACAACTCGCGGAGACAACATTCTCTACAGGGGATATGAGAATGGGAAAAGGGTCGAGGGCAAGATTGACTATCGCCCCACCCTTTTTGTCTCCACCAATAAATCATCAAAGTATCACACGATGGATGGTCGATCTGTTGAGTCATTCCAACCGGGGTCGATGTCAGATTGTCGAGACTTTATTCTTCGGCACGAAAGCGTGACTGGTTTTGAGATTTACGGAAACACCGATTACATCTATCAATTTATTGGTGATAAGTTTCCCAATGAAGTCGAGTATGACAAAAAGCAAATCAAGGTCGCCTATCTCGATATCGAAACTACGGCAGAAAATGGTTTCCCGCAAGTTAGAAATCCCACAGAAAGAGTAAACGTCATCACCTTAATCGTTGATGATCGTGAGTATGTTTTTGCACTCGGTGACTGCACGATGCCGGATAGCATTAATACTTACACCTTCACAAATGAAAAGGATTTGCTTGAGAGATTCATTGACATTTGGGAGGGTGAAGATCCTGACATTGTGACTGGCTGGAACGTCAAGTTTTTTGATATGCCATATCTGTACGCTCGAATGGATCGCATCATAGAAAAGCGAGCAAGGAAACTTTCACCATGGGGCATTGTACGCCAGAGAGATGTGCAAACTCAAAGTGGTGATCGCATTGCATTTGAATTCATGGGTGTGACAATCTTAGATTACTATGATCTATATCAAAAGTTCACTTATGTGAATCAAGAGTCATACAAGTTGGATCACATTGCATCGGTTGAACTTGGAGAGAAAAAATTAGAGTATGAGTATGACCACTTCAAGGATTTCTATACAAAAGACTTCCAAAAGTTTGTGGAATACAATTATCAAGATGTCAAACTTGTGCAGAAGATGGAGCAGAAACTCGGGCTGATGGAACTTGCTCTCGCACTTGCGTACACGGCAAAAGTAAATCTTGGTGATGTGTTTTCTCAGGTTCGAACTTGGGATCAGATCATCTATCATCATCTGCGTGCAAAGAACATAGTGATCCCACGAAAAAAAGGTGGGGGTAAAAAAGATGGTCAAATCATCGGTGCGTATGTAAAAGAACCGATCACTGGTCGGCACGATTGGGTTGTGTCTTTTGACCTCAATAGTCTGTATCCGCACCTTATCATGCAATACAATATTTCACCGGACACTAAAATGCGTCCAGATGGATTCCCCAAGAATCCTTGTATAAGTGTTGACGGTGTTCTTAATGGCACAGATTTATGTGAGAAAAATCTTGTAAAACTAAAAGAGCAAAACTTTTCTGTCGCTGCTAACGGTGTGTGTTTTAGAAAAGATAAACTAGGGTTCATGCCGGAACTCATGAAAAAGTTTTACGCAGAACGCAAGCACTACAAGAAGTTGATGATCGAAGCCCAGAAGAAAAAGCAACAGAATCCAGATGATGAGAGTTTAGATTTTGAGATTGCCAAGTATCATAACTTCCAACTGGTGCGAAAGATTCAACTGAACTCAGCCTATGGTGCGATGGGCAATCAATACTTTCGATATTTTGACATCGACATTGCAGAAGCGATTACCACATCGGGTCAACTATCGATTCAGTATATCGCAAACGAACTAAACGCATTTTTAAATAAAACACTAAACACTGGAGATTATGACTATGTTGTTGCTTCTGATACTGACTCTGTTTATCTTCGCCTCGGGAACCTTGTTCGGTCATTGGCTGGCGAGAAGACCAAGGGCGAGATCGTACGATTTCTTGACAAGTCCTGCAAGGGTGTCATCGAACCATTCATCAACAAGTGCTACGAAACACTTGCCCAAAAAATGAATGCATACTCTAACAAGATGGTGATGGAGCGAGAAGTCATTGCCGATGTTGGAGTCTGGACAGCCAAGAAGCGATACATGCTCAACGTGCATAACTCGGAGGGTGTGCAATACGATGAACCTAAGATGAAGATCATGGGCATCGAAACTACACGATCATCGACACCACAAGTCGTTCGGCAAAAGTTGAAGGACGCGATTAAGTTGGTGCTGACCGGAACCGAGGAGCAGGTCATCGACTTTGTTGCAAACTTCAAAGAGGAGTTTAAAGGATACTCGCCTGACGAGATCGCATTCCCCCGTGGTTGTAATAATATTAATAACTACATCGATGAATCCGTCATCTATCGCAAGTCCACACCGATTGCTGTGAAAGGTGCATTAATTTATAACCACTATCTCAAAAAGTTAAAACTTGATGGCAAGTATCACAGGGTAAACGAGGGAGATAAAGTAAAATTTTTGTATCTTGCTGTTCCAAATCCGTACAAAGATAAAGTTATTTCTTTCCCCGGAACCGCACCGAAGGAGTTTGAGTTGGACGAGTTTGCTGACTACGACAAACAATTCTCGGTTTCTTTCCTAGAGCCATTGAAAAATATTCTAGAGAAGGTAGGATGGAACTATGAACACAGGGCGACTTTGTTTTGATTGAGTTTGACTACACACTAGATTTTGATAACATAGATTATCGCAAGACCCCGAAGTTGTATATCATCGGTCGAGGAGAACAAGGAGTATTGCTCTGTGAACCATACAAATCAGAAATCTGCAAACACTGGAGATTCCGAACACCGGAAATTGCATATCAATCAGCGAATACTATTACTGCTATGTTCAATGGGTATTTGGATGTGGATAATTTTGTTGGGGCTGATATGTGTCGCAAGTTTCTTATGATGGGATGGACGAGAGCAAGGCGATACGCTAATCATCGTAGCGGAAAAAAGTATGATGACAACGGAAGAATTAAACCACAAGAGCCAGACCACTGGACTTGTGAGAAGGCGGAGTCGGCACGCATCTTCAAGCGTGCGTATGATGCCGCAAGAACAAATAAGAAATATCGAACGATGGTTCGTGAGTGGCGGGGAAAGGAGGAAGACAGATGGAACCCAAAGAAAGAGACATTATTCTCGAAGCCCTAAAATGTCTTCGTTATGACACTGAGCGTGTTGAAAAATTAGTTCGCAAAACTAAATCATCAAGCACACATGATCACGAAGAGGTCATAGATAAACTTCAATTTATAGATGATCTTCTTAAAAAGTGGAGACTTATGTGACACACAAATTGTTTGATGATAACGCTGGGCAAGAGGGGCTTAGGGTTTGTAAAAAATGTAAACAAGCAAAACCACTAAGTGAATATTATACAGATCGCTCAAGCATGACAAATGGTGTTTGGAAAGACCGCTATAGGGGTGAGTGTAAAACTTGCGGTAATAAAATTCAAAAGGATTTTGGAAAGGCTAAAAAACTTGCTGGAAATCCAAAGCGTCCACCTTTAGGCACACCTTGTGATTGTTGCGGAAAAACATCCGAAAGACTTTTATTTGATCACGATCATGAAACTCTTGATCACCGAGGCTGGCTGTGCGACTCTTGTAATACCGGCATAGGAAAATTAGGTGATGACTTGACAGGCATCAGAAACGCATTACAATACTTGGAAGAATATAACAATAAGGAGCAAAAGAACGATGAACAACTTTTTGAATAATTTGGTTGAGGTATCTGGTAATGAAGACGCTACTTCTGTTGACAGCGGTTTGGTTTCTGATATCAAGGGATTCATCAGCACGGGATCATACACACTAAATGCACTGCTGTCTGGATCTTTGTACGGTGGGATTCCGAACAACAAGATTACGGCACTGGCTGGCGAACAGGCGACTGGTAAAACTTTCTTTTGTTTCAACATTCTGAAAACTTTTCTTGATGACAATCCAGAAGGTGTCGTGCTTTACTTTGATTCAGAGCAAGCAATCACTTCACAAATGTTTGAAGAGCGTGGTATCGATGCTGCCCGCGTTGCCGTGTTCCCTGTCTCAACCATCGAAGAGTTTAGACATCAGATGATTCAGGTAGCGGATACTTATCGTGCAGAAAAAAACAAGAAGCCTATTCTTGTGATTCTTGATTCGCTTGGCAACTTGTCTACGCTGAAAGAAATGGAAGACACTGCGAGCGGCAAGAACGTGCGGGATATGACAAAAGCCCAAGCGTTGAAGGCAACTTTCCGAACGCTCACCGTCAAGTGTGGATCGGCTGGTATTCCACTGCTGATCACAAACCACACCTATGATGTTGTCGGGTCTTACGTCCCGATGAAAGAGATGTCCGGTGGCTCTGGTCTGAAATACAACGCAGGTACAATCGTGTTCTTGTCCAAGAAGAAGGTCAAGGATGGCACGGATGTGGTCGGCAATATCATCAAGTGCAAACTGCACAAGTCTCGTGTCACCAAAGAAAACTCTCTAGCAGAAACTTTGTTGAACTATGAGTCTGGTCTTTCACCTTATTACGGGTTGACAGACATCGCAGTGAAGTACGGGGTCTTCAAGAAAGTCTCGACTCGCATCGAACTTCCTGATGGTCGTAAAGTGTTTGAAAAGAATATCAATGACAAGCCCGAAGATTTCTACACTGATGAAATCATGGAGCAACTTGAAGTGGCTGTTGGTAAAGAATTCAAGTATGGCTCGGCTGTTGAAGATATCAGTGAGATTGAAATCGAAAATGATGAAGTATAAATTTGTTCAAGGTAAAGACACTGGTGAGACTGCCGTTCAAATCGATGAAGGCAAATACACCGATGTTGTTTACACTTATGGTAAAGTTGGTTTAGATGAACGGGAGGGTGAGTGCCGACTTTACTTTGATTACTTTCTTCTTGACAAAGAGGATAACGTAGAGGATCATGATGACTTCAAGGAGGTCATCGGAGATATCCTTGTTGATGTTCTGGAAAACCATTCAACGGAGATTGGCTATGGAGACAATCGAAACGATCATTCTGAGAAATCTGATTCAGAATGATGAGTATACGCGGAGGGCTTTACCTTTCGTAGATGAAGAATATTTCAAAGACCGAAACGAACGAGTAGTCTTTGGTATCATTCGTGATCACATTCACAAGTATAACAAAGCACCAAACAAAGATGCCATTGGTGTGGCTCTGGACAACCGTGGCGGTTTGTCGGAGCAGGGATACAAAGACTGCACTGTAATCGCCACAAGAATCACCGATAGTGAGTCCAGCGATGAAACTGATTGGCTTCTGGATGAAACTGAAAAGTTTTGTAAAGACAAAGCAGTTTACAATGCAATCATTCGGTCGATTGAAATTATTGATGGCAAGTCGCAGAATGAAACCAAGAATGCGATCCCAAATATTCTGTCAGACGCACTTGCAGTTTCGTTCGATCAGCAGATCGGTCACGACTATTTTATAGACGCAGATGAGCGATTTGATTTTTACCACAAAGTTGAACACAAGATTCCTTTTGATCTTGACATGTTCAATAAAATTACTAACGGTGGTGTTCCGAACAAGACACTAAACGTGATCCTCGCTGGCACTGGTGTTGGCAAGTCACTATTCATGTGTCACCATGCTGCAAACTGCTACTCTGCAAATCTAAATGTTTTGTATATTACTTGTGAGATGGCAGAGCAAAGAATCGCAGAGAGGATTGATGCAAATCTGATGGATGTAACGATGGATGATCTCCGTCACCTACCAAAGATTACATATGACAAAAAGTTACAAAATGCAACGGCAAGCATCAAGAGTAAGTTGATTGTAAAAGAATACCCGACTGCGACAGCGAACGCGAATCACTTCCGACACTTACTGGAGGAATTGAAACTAAAGAAAAACTTTATTCCCGATGTGGTGTTTATTGATTATTTGAATATTTGTTCATCGGCAAGATTCAAGATTGGTGGCAACACAAACTCCTACATGTATATCAAGTCTATTGCAGAGGAACTTCGTGGACTTGCCGTGGAGTGGGATGTCCCGATCTTCACAGCCACACAAACAAACCGAACAGGCTTCGCGTCAAATGATTTTGGGCTTGAAGATACTTCTGAATCTTTTGGTTTGCCCGCGACAGCAGATCTCATGTTTGGTTTGATTGCAACAGAAGAACTTGACGAACAAAGTCAAATCATGGTAAAGCAGTTGAAGAATCGCTACAATGATGTGGCAACAAACAAGAAATTTGTCATTGGAATAAATAGAGGTAAGATGAAGTTGCATGATGTGAGCAACGCAGATAAAACATTCGTAGGGGCTGGACAAGATCCTGATGATCTAGTGGACTCTGCTGGTGTAGGTTTTAATGGACAGAACTTTGATGAAAAGTTCAAATCAAGTAAGAGTAAATTTAACGAATTGAGGTTTGAAGATGTCTGAAAGAAATTACAGTCGTAAATATGATCCATACAAAGATCCCCGTAATAACCTTCGTGGTATGGACCGTGAGGAGTTAGAAGAGTGGCGACAGTGGGCAAGGGAATGGAAAGCCGAAGGTCGTAAAACATTGAACGAGAACATTAAGAAGCAATCTCGCAATGCACGCCTTTCTTGATAAAAAATTTATCAATCTAGTTTCATCACAGTTAGAGAGGTTCAAGTGGCAGAGGGCAACACTCGCCAACTGTCGCTGTCCTCTCTGTGGTGATTCTCAGAAAAATAAAAATAAGTGTCGTGGTTATTTTTATGAGCGGGACGCACGATATTACTACAAGTGTCATAACTGTGGTGCAGCCTTATCCGTTTCAGGATTTCTTGAAAAGGTAAACCCTACTCTTTACTCAGAGTTTCGCCTTGAGTGGCTTAAGGAAAAAAGCGGTGCAACCCAAGCGAGCCGTGGTATTACAAATACAAATGTTGCTAAAAAATTACAACATGTAAATGTGCATCGCGGAAAGTTAAAACATGTGCTTATGATAAATGAACTTGAGTCAAATCATGCAGCACGAATCTATCTCGAAAATAGACTGATTCCCGAAAGTAGATTTGACAAACTATTTTACACAGATGATTTTAGTAAAGTAGCAGAACAAGTGAATCCACAAACAGTCTTACAAAAAGAGGCAAGGATTGTCATACCTTTTTATGATGATGATGGAAACGTGATTGGTGTGCAGGGTCGTGCCTTAGATCCAAAAGCACTGAGATACATCACAATCAAAGCATCCGGTCAAGATAGACTGTTTTACAATCTCGACAAAGTTGACGTAAGTAAAAGAATTTATGTTACCGAGGGTCCGTTTGATTCAATGTTTTTGCCGAATGCGATTGCAATGGTCGGGGCATCAAAGTCTGTGAATCTTCCTGACAAGTTACGAATGCGTGATGTTGTTTTCTGTTTAGATAATGAACCACGAAGCATCGAGATTGTAAACATGATGCGAAGTCTTATCGCCAAAGAGCATAAAGTTTTTATACCTGATAATCGTCTTGAGCAAAAGGATATCAATGAGATGATTTTATCTGGTAAAACAACTAAAAATATTCTTGACTATATTGATGAAAATACTTACGGTGGTATCCTCGCACAAGCGGCAATGAGTCAATGGGAGAAAACGACTACAAGATGGAAAATTTAAAAACGACAATTGAACACGGAATCTACAATGTTGATCATTCGATTCTTCATCGACAAGTTGTTGAAGTTGCAACAGATTGGTTCTTGGACAAATACAATATGCAAGATCCAGAGATGACTATCAAAATGAATCTTACAGATTCTAAAAACCTAAAGTGTTGGGGTGAGTCATTTCAAGTTGACTACAGTTTGAAAATTTATAGCGTTAGCATCGCCACTGATCAGTACCTTCGTGATTTCCTTGCAACACTAATGCACGAACTCGTTCATGTATATCAATGGGTGCGTGGTGAGTGGGAGGATGATGGTGAGAAAGAAGCCGAGGACAAACAGTATGAACTCGCGGATGAGTTTTGGAAAGAGGGTTTGATTCGGTGATCAAAAAAGTTTTGTGGTGGTTTTTGACTTTAGGAAAATGTGGAGTAAGAACTAAATGAATGTATTGGGCGAAGGAAAAGTTGATCTGATTGATTATATGGGGACTGACTTGACGGTGGTAAACTCTGCAAGAGTATCTTTTAATAAAGAATCAGAATGGGGACTTGACTTCGATGCCATCGAAAGGCTAAAAAGTTGTCCCTACGACAAAGATGATGTGCGGCTGCTGAAAAAAGAAGACGAAAAACTTATTAGGTATCTTGCCAAACACAAGCACTGGACTCCATTCTCACATCCGCAGATCACTCTTCGCGTCAAGGCTCCTGTGTCAATTCGCACACAGTTGTTCAAGCACAAAGTGGGACTCACTGAAAATGAGGTATCTAGACGTTATGTGAAAGATGATCCAACCTTTTATATTCCGCACTGGAGAACACAACCAATCGGTGGTGCAAAACAGGGTAGCGAAGATTTTATGAAAGACAAAAAGAAAGTTGAATTCTATGACGAACAAATGAATAATCTTTGCAGATATTCTTTTGACTTGTATAGAGAACTTATAGATAATGGCATCGCTCCTGAACAAGCACGCTTCGCACTTCCGCAAGC
>Ga0098042_1000710_pt1 | contig 12917 bp, 8 predicted proteins | sample 9_EtaG_FD_75066 | JGI IMG/M metagenome (GOLD analysis project Ga0098042, IMG submission 75066) | Marine viral communities from the Subarctic Pacific Ocean - 9_ETSP_OMZ_AT15188 metaG | ecosystem: Environmental > Aquatic > Marine > Oceanic | place: Pacific Ocean | collected 2015-01-10
CCCACGATCAAACCCTCAGTTAGTTCAACTGCACCATCTGAAGTGGATGTAATGTCATTAACTCTTAAAACTGACATAATTACCTCTAGATAACAAGATAGGAAACACCAGCACCAACCGTGATGGTGCCAGCAGCACCAACTGTGACTGGTCCTACTTGCATATAGTTAAAAGCAGAGTTTGCAAAACTAACTGCTGATGTTATTGTATTAGGGTTTGAAAAGACAGTTGCAGTGAGTATACCAACGTTTACCTCGTCAGTAGATGAAACTTCTTGAATCCCCCCACTATTTGAATTATAGACTAATGGTATTCTTTCTGGCATTTGGGTTCACTATCCCCCGTATTACTAGTTTATTTATATTTATGCAGGCACAACCACAGTTGAACCGCTTCTAAGGGTAAGTTCAAGTCCCGATGCAAGAAGGTTGACTGACGCAGCAGCAACATTTCTTCTACCAATAGTAAGTGTCTTTGTAATTGTAACAACTGCGGTGGTTAAACCAACAACAGTTGCACCGGCACCAACGAAGTTAATGTGAGTAATACCGGTTCCTACAAAAGTATTTTTGGAAGGATCAACATTGAGTGCGTTAGAGGAGATGCCAATAGACCCTCCACCACCACCGGATACTAAAACTTCAACAGCGTTAGAACCAAGGTCTCTTACACTAGCACCAGATCCAACAAAGTTGACTATGGTTGCGCCATAAGCAACAAGTGTTCCACCAGACTGAATACCAACACCACCACCAGTGAGTTGAGATCCATCACCACTGTAAGATGTGGCAGTAATGACACCAGCCGTGACATTATTTACGGTAATATCAGGTGTGCCAGAAAGTCCTGTGGCATCACCAGAGAAGCTGGTGGCAGTGACAACACCTGTAACTGTAACTCCACCTGGGTTAAACCTTGCTACCTGAGAACCAGCAGCGGCAACTCCAGGTTGGTTGGTTGCTGCTTGGAAGAAACCAGAGTCAGCATCATTATTAAATGTAATAGAGGGCGCTGCAGCATTACCAGCAGCAAACGCAACATCTTGAAGTGTAGTAATGATACCAACATTAAATGGTGCGGCATCAATCCATTGTGCAGAGGTGGCATCTTGATAGTAGATGAATAATCTACCTTCACCAGTATTATACCAAAGGTTACCAGCAGTAACGATACCAGAGAAAGCATCTCCTACAGTAGTGCCGATACCAATGCTAGCAGAACCTCCTCCTCCTCCACCACCGCCACCGGCAATACTGATGTCAACGGTGGTTCCATTTACAGCGAAGGTATTACCAGAACCAATGAAGTTAAGAGTGGTGAAACCAAATCCTATGGTTCCACCTGAAGTTTTAATACCAACTCCGATTCCAGTAAGTTGTGATCCATCACCGGAGAATTGTGATGCGGTAACAACACCAGTTACAACTGCACCGCCACTAAAACTTGGAGTGTTTGATATTGTTGGGATAGTGGCAAGACCTGTAACATTCAGGTTTGCTTGACTTGGTATAGTAGCAATACCCGTCAGGTTTAGGTTACGACCTGAAATTTCATCATATGTGATATCAGCAAATGTTGCTACACCACTAATATTGACGTTCGTAATTGCAACGTTCGCTAATGTTGTAATACCAGCTACGTTTATAGAAGTGGCATCTATCTGAGTTGCCCCAGATATTCTTCCGTAAGAAGCAATGTCAACACTAGCAAGTGTTGCTACTCCACTAACATTAATGTCTGTTGCTGCAATGCCACCCCGAACATCAAGAGTTACACGGGGTCCAGTGCTCGCAATACCGACTTTTTTATTTGAACTGTCGGATGTATCAGTAACAATAAGATCGGAATTGACCTCTAGTCCATTCCTTACGACAAAATTCTTATCTACTGCCATTTGGGTTCACTATCCCCCGTTAGTTTGCTATATTCTATTTATTGAGCGACATATTCAAAGGTAACGAACGCATTTGTGCCTGTGTTACCACCAAGTTGAGTCTCAAGAATAGTAGCATCTCCACTAGTATAACCACTAGCTCCTCCACCACCTCTTCCATTAGAAGTGGCAGCATTACCACCATGTGCTCCAGATGCTCCACCACCCTCATTACCAGAACCATTACCACCATTGTTTCTGTGACCAATACCAGGTTTATATCCTCTTTGAATTGTTGGTGTTTGCGATATTACATCTCCATTTGAATTACGGAACTGCTGTTGTCCCATGTCATCGCAAGCAGAGAATCTTGATGTGAAATAACCAGATCCCATCGGACAACCAGAAACTCTTCCTGCGGTTTTAGATGACCAGTTTACGCCACCAGTCACAGAACCACCAGGGAAGAATCCTGTGGTTGGCAATGCTCCAGTATCAAAGGTTGGTCCTCCAGTTCCATTTGAACCCGGTGGTGTTTCACCTGCTATTCCAGTTCCTCCACCATCTCCACCTCTACCATTGGTGCCAGCACCTCCGCCTCCACCGAGCGCAACAATAAGTCTTCCTTTCTTATAAAGATATGCGGCACCACCTCCACCGTTTGTGCCACCGGTAGGTTGAGTTTGAGCACCAAGTTTAAGAATATATTCTTGGTTTTGCTCTAAAGTAAGTTCAAATACACTTCTACCTCCGTGACCACCTCGGTGACCATTTCTTGAGGCACCTGCGCCTGCTGCTAAAGTAATTTTTACTTTGATATCTTTCTCGGGTGAGTGGAAAGATGTAGTTCTCACAGGTATGTTTGGATCAGCGGTTATTGTTAATGAAGCATCGAACAAGTTCTGAGATCCTGAATCATAAAAATCACCAGTGTCAGCATGTTGATAGTATTCGACAATGGTTCTTGCAGATACAACTGTGTAAGTAGCAGTATCTGATGTGACGGGGGAGTTTCCAGCAGTTGGATGAGTTACAGTGACAGTAATATCAGAGTCTCCAACAGTAGTGCTAGAGATAGTTAATGTAGGTGTGTTTGCTCCACTAACATTGTCATTGTCAGATAGTGGGTTACCGTCCTGACTCCATTGATAGGTGACATCACTATCATCACTAGTAGAGACAGATACAGTAAATGTTGCGTCAATACCTTGAGCCGCAGTAGCGTCTTGAGGTTGAGTATCAATAGTTATGGTTGGATTAATGACAACTGTGACGGTGCTTGTGTCAACGGGTTGATTGACACCATTACCAGTTGAACGAGCAATACCCGCTGTGACAGCACCTTCTTCAGACTGATACGCGGAACCTGTGTATGTTGCACGGAGAAATACTGTTTTACCATTATCAGCAGGACTTACTAAGTTTGAAAGAGTAAGTTCATTTGTCTGAGATCCACTTATTTTTCCACTAACGTCTTCAGCAGCAACTCCCCCAATATACCATTGATACGCAATGGCACCAGTGTTTGTAACTCTTTCGCCAGGTATGGTGGTAGGATTGTGCTTAAACTCAGCAGCAGCGACACCCGTTAGAGTGACGCTACCACCGTCATCAACTGTTTCTGAGTCTGGTTCTGAAGTGAACCTTAGAAATGGTCCGTTGAGATCTAAGGTTGTTTGTGTGCTGCTGTAAAACGCTAGTCCTATCATGCGAAGTTCTGTCCTCCAACTACACCGAAGAGTGTTGCACCACCGTCAAAAGTCTTGAATGAATAGATATCAGTTTTACTTGCGGTTGTGGTGACAATAGGTAATACACCGCCTGCAGGGAACTTAACCGGTATCGTCGTTCCACCATCATCCTTAAATGTTGCAATACCAACAGAGTGACCTCCTGTGCTATCCTGAGTTATAAGGATAGAGAAGGCAGTTGCACCAGTAGGAGGATTCAGAAGTGTAAACTGTGATACATCTGCATCTACTGATAGAGTAAAGGACTGTGCGTCAGCCAAGTTAATATTGACATTGCCACCTGATATATCAAGAGTCTGAACAAATTCGGAGTATGTCTTAAACTTAGCAGAACCTTCAATGTCAACCTTCGCTCTAGGTGACGCTGTTCCGAATCCAGTTTGATTACTAGACGTAGAGAGTGCAGTTCCTACAACAATATTGTTCGCAGTGATAATACCAGTGCGAATCTCACCAGTTGTACTATCTAGTTTATGAGATGTAGCGGTCATCACACCGCTGACATTTACATTAACAACATCTAGTCTGCCATCAAAGATTGCGTTATTTCTTACCTTCAGGTCAGTTGTACCTGTTCCTGTTGTGCCAACATCAAGGTTAAAGTGAGGAACAGAAGTTCCAACGCCCACGCGAACCAAGTTATTGGGGAAGATACCAGTTCCAATACCTAAGGGAACAGAACTAAACAGACTGTCTGTAGGCAGGTTATTAAGTCCAGAACCGTCACCACTGAATGAAGCAGCAGTTATGATACCAGCGGAGTTTACATTGCCACTGAAGTAAGAGTCACCCTCTACTCTAAACTGGAATACATTTGCTGCTGTTCCTACACCTGCTCTGCCAGATGTATCAACAGAGAACTCAGTGCCACCACTACCAACCTTGAGAACTTTATCTCCAGGTGTTGTAGTTGCAATACCTACACTATCGAAGATGCCAATGTTAAGTGTCTTGGAAAGACTTACATTACCGAAGCGGAACCAGTCATTCTCTGTGGTGTAGATCCAACCAACATATCCACCTTTAGTTGGGTTGGCACCAAATACAATATCACCAGGATTGCCCGCCAATGAGGGAGTAGCAATACCAACTGTATATTTTCTAGATACAGTTGTATCACCCTGTAAGAATATAGAGTTTGCCTCAACACCTTTTGTAGATGTAGAAGTTACTTTTCCGCTAAAGATAACAGGACCGTCAAACTCAGAAACGATGTTACCCTCAGGTCCACCCTCAACTCTCAGTGATCTGGAAATAGATGCCTCAAGAGGGGTAAGAACATCAAAACCAACGCTAATACCTGTTGCAGAAATATCTTCACCAGTTACAGTAGGAATAGGAGCATCAAATACTTCTTCTTGACCAGTTGCAGAACTTACTTTCTTGTTACCAATATAGAAGTCACCAGCATCATTCATACCGGTGTAAACATTCACACCACCATCAATTTTAAGGGACTGTGAAATAAGTTCCTCTTGTGTGGTTAGACTTCTATCTTGCTTCTCTGGTAGAGCGGCAGAGTAGTTACCACCACCAAAACCAACATATTCAAATGTATGACCAGAAGCACGGATGATAGAGTTTCTTCTAAGTTCAACAGGACGTGCGTGAACTCTTCTTATAACACTGTTGATAGCGTGAGTCGCTGCCCTAGTTCCAAGAACCCCTCTGAATACAGTGATGGGGTTAGAGGATACAGAGGTCTTAACTCTCATCATCTCTTCGCCAACTATCAGATAGTCACCTATCTTGATATCAGTTGTTTCAATATTGAGGATCTCAATACTTGTGGTAGAAGCAGTTAAGACTTCAGCAGACAGTGTTGTGGTGATACCAGCGTATTGATACTGCTGTCTTCCACCAATATTTTCATTGTCAACAACAACATTACCACCAGCAGAGGCATATCCGAATGGGAATACGCGAAGTGTTCCAGATGTTGCAGGAGTTGTAGTTCCTACACCAACACTAATGTTGAATGAAGTCTGGTTATTGACCTTCTTAATAATGAAGTCATTTCTGTAGAGAGGGTTGTCTGCACCATCGAGTCTGATCTTGTTATCAACTCTTAAACCATGTCTATCTGTAGTTGTAACGACACCAACTCCAGTGACTGCATTATAGTTGAAAGCAGAAACATCTAAGGTTCTACCAACAACGTGAGCACAAGCAACAGCAGTGTCGGTAACACCAAGACCAGACATACCAGAGATGGTTGAAGCAGATGCAACCTTGACCTCTTTCTCTTTACCTACACCAATTTCTGTAATTCTGTAGAGAGTATTGTAAGGATCGTTGCTATTAGGTTGAATCGATGAAATTTCAATGGTGTCACCAATGTTATTACTTATTCCGGTGACAGTAACAATACCGGCGGAATGTCCAGTTGTGGTAGCAGTGCCGACTACATTGAGGAAGTCCCCAACTCTGTAAGCACTACCACCTTCCATTATCTTGACTGCGGTAATGTTACCAGCAGCGTTTACAGTCAGTCTAGCGGTAGCACCTGTGCCACCTGTGCTTCCAAGTCCAACGGTATCATCACCACTAACAAGTTTTGCATTATAGATCTGTCCGGCACTTCCACTACCATAACCAGCACCACTATCAGCGATGCCAACACTAATGACACCGTTCAGACCGTGCTCAATGGTAGTAAAGATAGTATGAGCAGTTCCAGTTGTATCACTTTGGATAGCGGTGATACCAAAACCGACGTTATAGTCAAAGAATTGCTCATGAAGAGTCTCTCTTGTAATACTATCTTGAGGGTCACTAGTAACAACCTGTCCAATGGGTGTAGGAAGAGCGAAAGAAGATGCTGCCTTAGGATCAGATGTAGGATTATCTCTATTTGATTGTGGATAGAGAGTTTGAATGTTTTGAGAGAATCTTTCGGTGGAGAAAGGAGAAACAGTAGGACTGTTAGAGTTATTAACAACTAACAGGTGATAGATACCATCCTGTGAACCAGCGATGTACTTTTGGATCTGCTGAGACCTATAAACCTGATATGTTCCTTTAGTTCTCTTCTGAGTAAATGTGGGAAGACTGGTGGTTCTAGCAGATGTGTCATTCTGGAAAGCACCAGGACCAGAGGAACTTACAAGAGATACAGTGAATTCTCTAGCACTGGTAATACCAGTGACATTAAACATTCCGTTAAAACCAGAGTTCGCAGTTCCAACAGGGTTGTTAGCACTAACAATCTTATTGATCTCTACTTGAGAACCAACCTTAAGGTCGTGGGGTAGTTCTGTTAGGATGTGAGCAGTATTACTTGCCCATCTAGCACCAGCGATAAACCTAAAGTTTCTCTGCTCATTTAAGTTGCCAAGAGAAACTGTAGTGGGACTATAGTAAGATGCAACCTCAGCATCAGTGGCACCTGTAACGTCTGAAGAGTCCTGAAGAATATATCCATCTACAGGGGGACGTGCTGAAGTAATACCAGAACCAGAAGGAATGACATACCTCAATCTATAGATAGTGTCCAGAACATTTCTGGTGTCAGGCTGTCTGTTGATGAATGTTCTAGGAGTAGCAGCACCAAGAGAAGTTGTGCCAAGTCCAACTAATGTAGAGTAGAAATCATTGTCAGTGGATGCTGTGCCTACGGTGATATACCACTGCGCTTCATTAACATCATATTGAATGGGGTGACCAATATCACCAGAGATCTTATCTGATACTCTACTTTCAACACTTAAAATACCACCTTTATTATTGATAGTAAGTGCATCACCATTGATTGCATCGTTAAGTGTCTTACCAACTTTAATTTGATCTGTTCCAACACCAGATGTGATGGCAAAGTAAATTGTATTGGGTTCCAAACCATCAGGGAGGTGACCGTTCTCAGACTGAACACGAATGCTCTCTCCAGAAAGCAGGTTGTGAGGGGACTGGAAGGTAAATGTATTAGAGGAAATACTATTAATACCAGAGGTTCTTCCAACATCATGAACCTTTCTAAATGAGTTCTGAGATGTTCCTAACTCAGTGTTAGGCATCACAACGCGAGCAGAGTGATTGACTGCTACACCATCAGCATTGGGAATAAGTACGTTTAACTTATCGTTTTCTTTTGCACCAATTCTGAAACCTTCAATAACACTATCAGGTTTAACGTCTTGGTTAAGTTGGTTATAAAGGTATAAGCGACTGGTCGATGCTACACCAACAACGGTTTTTTCAACGTCAATGGCATCAAATTCAATAGCACCTGTAACGGTTTCAAGTTCTTTGGGAGGGATAACGTGAGTCAAATAACCAACATCATCTCTAAGGAAGGAAGAACCTTTATATCCTTTTGATACAAGTGCTTTAGCGCCAAAGTTGGAGTTAGAGTTGGTTACAGACAGGTCACCACCGCTTTCTGTAAGGAAGTGGTGAGCATAACCGATGGCAAATACAGAAACGACCTGAATGACAGAATCATTCGATGCCTTAATATGAAAGTTCTCGTAAGAGGGTTTGAATATAGCAGTAGAATCAGTATTTAAGTTTGTATTACCAGCGAACGTAGAGTCCTTATACTCACCACTTGTTGCATTGTATTTTACAAACGCATTTACGTCTTTTTGAAGTCCGATACCTGTGAATTGTGCCACAACCATCGACTTGAATCCAAGTGCTTTGCTACCGTCTGCATGGAGACCACACATGCCGAAAACAGAACGAAGCGAAATGTTGAAGATGTATGGTGATGCTGAGGTAACAGAGTCAGTCTGTAGTTCTACCTCAGAACCAGTGACTGTAGGAAGGGGGTCACTAGGGGAGTTTGATACGCTATACTTAAATTGTGTGGTGCCACTGCTATCAGAAACCAGAACATCACTTACAACATATTGTCCATTGTATGCGTCAACCGATACACCGCTTACCTTGAATGCAGTGTCAACGTCAAGTCCAAATAGTGCCTCGGAGAGGGTTACGGTGATGTCTGTGGATGATGTAGCGCCATCGCCTGCCTTGATACTAGTAATACCGATAGCACCGCTCTTAGGACCGACAATACGGAACTCATCGATCTTGGGTTGAATATCAAGACCTGACTCAGGATAGTCTGGTTGTATCTCTCTACCAGAAGATGGACCATATGCAAGTCCTACTTTTTCATAGAAAATATCAAGGTCAGTTCTACCAGCGTCAAAGTCACTGATAAAGGCATCACTGATTTTGACATCATTAACACCATCAGCGTACTCAAAACAGGTGAGTTTATGGTGAGAATAGTTTGGAACAAATTTATTATCAGTGTAGTCCTTATATACCGAACCGTTAGGGTCTCCATCAAAAATGGAGAATTGCCACATGTAAGTGGTCCCTGTTACGCGGAATATTGCTGTCCTTTCAATATTATCATTTGTTGGGTCAGGGACGTATTTCGGACGAATTCTAGTTTTACGAAGATCTAAACCAACAATGGATGTACCACGGGGAAGAATAACGCCACCATGGACACTATTAAGTTTATAAAGTGCGTTATTTGCAGATGTTAAATCAAAGTTAGATGTAAGAGAGAATGAAGGAAAATCGCTAGAAGTCAGACCATTTCTAAGTCTAAAGTTTCCGCTACCATCAGGGATCCATCCTGGGCGGTTATCAACAACATGTTCTCCAGGATAGAGAAGGATAGTTGTCTTACTAAATCTATCGTTATCTAAACCAGTTTGATATGAAAATCTAGCTGCCTCAATTAACGCTCTTTGAATTGTTTTAAAAGGGCGAGCAAGCGAGTTTCCCTGATTTTCGATTGAGTCTGTGGCGTCTAAATCGTTAGGATTAACGTATAGAATGTTGCCACGAGCATTCTTTAAAAAATTATCTAGACGACTTAGAGGCATCTTACTAACGCACTATTTCTGTTGTTAGTTATTTATCAGCGTATATTATCAAGCTACGAAAACATAGGAGTGGGGGGACTTGAACCCCCACGAAGTTACCTTCAACAGATTTTAAGTCTGGTGCGTCTACCGATTCCGCCACACTCCCAAAAAATCAATCTAATTCAAGTTTCCAAGTGGGAGGATGGAAAGCGCAATATTCATTAAAGGTTATCTTCATTTCCTTCAATGTCAAGTTGCAGTTGCTTGCTGCCTTTGGTAAATTCCATTTCGCCGCGAATAACATTTCCATAGATTGTCGGGTTTCTGGTCTCATACTCGTAACACTCTAGAATTTCTTCATAAAACCCTACAGGGTAAAAATTTTGGGGAATTTTTTTTCGACGATTTTTGGAATTAAAACCCATTTTTGGTCAGAGGGGTGACGCATAGGACAACACTTCTTCAGGTGCTGTGCCACGCACGAACTCTAGCACTGACATGAACTGATCGATAGTTTGGCAGTCAACAACCTTTTCATCACCTTCGTTTGAGTACAGAAAGAACTTCCGCGTCGAAGGGTCAACAACGATGCTGGTCAGGAACTCGTCTTGCATGTGCTTTGTTTATTACCTGCTTATTATAAGGTATCTAGTCGTGCTTGTCAAGGTTTGACTGTAACCTCCTGCTTACTCACTTTAACCTCTGTGGGTAGTTCAGGAACCGGTTTGTACTTACGATATCGAACAGTCTCAAACGTCTCAAAGACTTCCTCAGGGTTTCCGTAGCATGTCTTTTTACGGACTTCTACAAACTCATCATAAGGATCAGACTTAACATCAGGATACTTCTTGTGAGCGTCCTCTGTCTTTTGCCTACTGATCACTTCATAATCGACACCATCACCTGAGACGGGCAGGACAGTTTCGACATACTCTTTCTTTTTAGCAGCCATAAGGGAGGGAGGGTTACAGCAATATTATATCACCATTAGAGCATACCTGCCAACATAATCAAAAAACAGATGATTGCGAAGACAAGCAACACTGTACAAGCAATTATCAATTGCTTCAATGTGGAACTCTCACCGTTTGGTTCGTGGTGATGGTCTGAATGGACACTCATAACATCCTGCTCCACAACATCCTTTATTCTTTTTCAAGTAATTCTCCAATAATCATATAATAGCAGTCTACAGGAAGTCCATTCGTGTCCAGGTGAACCTCTCTACCCTGGTGTCTCTTGACACGAAGGTCTTGGTTAGCCCCGACTTGAGTCAGGTGTACGGTCACCGTGGACATATCAACATCCTCTTCCCAAGACTCAGGAAGAGTGATAAGTTTTTTGTTTGTTCTGCCATGAAGCATTTCAAAGTTTGGTCCAGTCATTCCATAATCTCCGTTATTGTTGTGATACCTAGGACAACTTGCAAGGACTCAAGTTTGTCTGCCTCTGCATTAAGTTGACTTAGAATTTTTCTTATTCCATGTATACTTAGTTGCTTTTGCATGGACTGCACTCTCAATGCCTGAGAACTTTCAACTAAGATATTGGTTCTACCATCTTGTGCTTTTAACGCAGTCTCTTTTGTGCTTGAGATACCGAGAGTGTTTGTAATACCATCATTAATAGTAGATGAGCAAGCAGAAAGTGAAACATAATGATCAACACCTAAAGCAGTTGTTGCAGAACTTACTATCTTACGTTGTCCTTCAGTTGCTCTTGTACTACCAGATATAACTGGAGCGTGACCAAAACCAACTTTATAAAATGCTTGTCCTGCACCAACCTCAGGTTCAGGTTCTCCACCTTCATCTAGTGGTAAAACCTTAAGATTTTGATCCCAACTTCTTGGGTTACTCAAAGCACCAGTATTTTCTAAGTAAACTGAAACTCCAGTTCCAAGGGTGGCAGTTGAGGCGATGCTAATAGTCTGAGGACTAAATGGATCTCCATCAAAAGGAATGTCAAACCTTTTTCGACCACCTGTCTGAAGACCTGCTGGGTCTTCAAGAACTCTAAACGAAACAAACGTTCCATCTGCTTCGGGAGCAGATGCTGCTGCTCCTGTAACAGAGGCAATAGTCAAAACATTAACCACAACACCCGTGCTTCCAATACCAGTTGAAGGTATTGATCGAATATCTTGTGTAGTTGTGCCTACTCCAACTATTTTTGTGGTTTGAGGAATAACAGATGTTTTACCTGAACTTACAATAACCTGATTAGTACCAAATGTCAGACCTGAACCTACAGGTTGCATTACGGTGACAAAAGTTGATCCGATACTGCAAGTTCCAATAAACTCACCTACTAATGTATCACCAATGTCTTTATCAAAAGGTTCTGAATATATTTTAAGTCCGTATCTATTTCTTCTATCTAAACCAAAATATGGATCGGTTATGATATCAGCAGTATTATATTCATCTTCAAAAATATTTGAAAAAGTTTGGTTGATAGGATAAAAACTAACAATACCTGTGGTGCCCACATAAGCAACCGTACTACCTATGCCTGAGAGCGAGTCAATATTACGATCTGTGGGTTGATATCCAAGTCCATTTAGTCTGGTACACTCAAGGGTATAGTCATCACCTTCTTCGCCACCACTTACTTGGAAATCAACCACTCTCCAAAATAAATCACTTACACAATCACTATCAATAGCATCTTGATATGCATTTGCAACATCATCAAAAGAGCGATTCACAACGTTCAAGTCTTCAAGGACTTGTTTTTCTATTTTAACGATACCTTGATCATACAATAACTTTTGATCGTCAAGTTCAAGAATAGTGGTTTGAAGTGCTTCGATATTTTGAAACTTGAAATCAATATCTTCTTGTGCTCTTTTTTGTAAATTAGTTGATAGCATTTTTTATTTCCTCACATCATAATGAAAACCAGCAATAGAATACTCAGTATTATCTCCAGGATAGTCTGCTGGTGACTCTCCATCATATTCTACAACAAGTGGTTCTTCAGACAACCTGTCAACCCATACTTGATAGAAACACTGAACATTAGTTAGGTGATTTCCTGCAATTATAATTCTATCCTCCTGAATATCTTTCACATACAAATCATCTTTTCTCCCAAATGGAGTTAAGTTTACTGTTATTGTATCATAATCAACTAAACCTTTCCAGTATTCTGGCAACTCAATGATGTGACTACCATTAAGTTTTCCTCTAATATAGATAGCAGACTCTGGTCCCTCAACACAAATGTGTCTAACTCTTTTTCCCTTTCTTGTGGGGTGAGCGAGATCAAAACCCTTTCTTGATGATAAAGTATTTCCGTTGACTTTAGATATTACGTCTAAACCAGTGATTGGGCCCATCGCTATTAATGGCCCAGAAACAACAGTGGGTCCTGCCAATGCCTTTGCAGACGCTCTAAATTCAGCACCTGCTTGCGCTTGTGCTCCAATTTCAGCAGTAGCACCTGTATCAACCTGAA
>Ga0098042_1000712_pt1 | contig 12898 bp, 14 predicted proteins | sample 9_EtaG_FD_75066 | JGI IMG/M metagenome (GOLD analysis project Ga0098042, IMG submission 75066) | Marine viral communities from the Subarctic Pacific Ocean - 9_ETSP_OMZ_AT15188 metaG | ecosystem: Environmental > Aquatic > Marine > Oceanic | place: Pacific Ocean | collected 2015-01-10
ATACAGGTCGTTATGGTGCTGAAAGTGATGGCTTTGGCGAATATACTTTACCATTTGTCGGAGGACAACGAGAAAGGTTAGAGGACAAAATAGCAAATCAATTAGTTTCAATACAAAGAGTGGCTCTTAACAAAGGAAATGATGATTTTTTGCACGATATTTTCAAAGAGGGATTGAGTGGAAAACCCCTTCGTAAAATGACTGATGAAGAATTGATTCGTAAAAATAAAGAGGTTGAAATGGATATTGATAGCATTTATGGTGCTGAAACCTTTGATGTTGAGTTTAACGAATGGGCTGAACAAGAAATGATGAGTCATGGTAAAGATATTTCGTTCAAGGATTGGGCGGAAGACGAGGGCATGAAACACGGTGATGTTCCGATTACAGAATGGGCGCAACACGAAGATGAATCACATGATGCCCGATATGGTGCTGAAAATTGGGGTGGAAATCCGAAGGGCCAACTTGCGACAGCACTACGAAATGCCCGAATTAAGGCCAAACAGCCGAAAAAACCTCTAAAAATTGAGAAATTAGGTGCTGAATATGAAGATTGCGAGGTTTGCTATACTACCGTTGATAAAGGCACATTAAATGATGTTCAAGCAGGGCGGATTTGTAATGACTGTCATAGAATGAATCAATATGCAGGGGGAACAAGAACAATCAAAACACCTTACAATGCCGAAACAAGCGGTCAATGGGAAATCGGAGAGCAATTGGAAGAAGCACAAATGAATGCCGAAGGGAAGAAAAGAAAGAAATTAAGCGGTCAATTATCCGACCCCTTTGATGAGTTATCTTTAGATAGCGGGGATTGGAAAGGTATTGTAGCGGGATTCGGTGTCGGACTACTTGCATTATTTGGATATTCAAAATTAAGGAAGTGAAATTATGGGTTGCGGTTGTAAAAATGCGGAAAGCGGTTGCGGTTGCGGCTCAAAAGAAATGAATTGGGAATCATACGATAAGCCTTCCTTTAAGAAGACTATGATGGCTGAAAAAAAGATGGGGCCGATGGAAGCGAAGGCTTCAATTACGAAAGCCAATTATCAAGAAATTGAGGTTGATTTTGAAACCGCTAATGCTAAAGGTTCATGGACTTTGCCCCTTCATGCTTTAACCTTTTACGATTCCGTTAAGGAAGACGGCGGTGAAGTCATACTTTTGGTTGAAAGAGATGGTGAAGAATACATTTATTACGGCGACATGGAAGGAAACAGCGACAATTTTGAAGCCGAAGAACCCGTAGTCCAAGAACCCGATTGGATTCCTCAAGGCGATGGAAGGGCTATCGGCCAACAAGATTTTGCTATCAATCTCTCCCCACTTCATGCGGAATCTCGCTTTGATAAATTGTCAAAGGAAATCGCTGATGAATATGAGGAAAAGGGCATGAGTCCCGAAAAGGCTCAAGAAGTCGGAGATGCAACAGCCGCTAAAATAGGTCGTGCTAAATACGGAAAAAAAGGAATGATAAAAATGCAAAAGAAAGGAATGAAATCGGACACCGTTGGAAACCCAAGCCCAACATTTAACGAAGATATAACAGGACAAGATGGGCCGAGTGCTGACCCTACCAATCAAACTTTTGAGGCGATGAGGACTCTTGCCCCATCATCAAGAGATGTTGAAAGTGCAAGGCGTGATTTGAAGAATAGTGGCTACGGCGATGTTATCTATGACCGCTACATGGTGAACCGTGATGGTTCTTCTAACAAGTTTTACTACACCGCCGTCACCGAAAAAGATGGTAAATACTACCCAATGGGTGCTTATGGTCGTATTGGCTATCTCTCCAAACTTTTCAACATTTACGGTAAGAAAGAAAACCCAAGAGCAAGTATGGGTTCTTTTGAACAAGCCTACCGTCAATGCCGAGCAAAGGAAAATGCTAAGATTAAGCGAAACTATGTGGACTTCACCCTTCAAATGGCCGAAGAAACGCTTGCGGAAATTGAAGGCCCAACTGCCGAAGCCACATCGGGTGGACTACACTCCCCATCATCATTCAACATTTCATGGGAAGATGGTGCAGGTTATTCCTCCGCATCCCTACCGCCAAACGAAATCGCTTGGGCGGAAGAAACTAAAGGTGCTGAAACTAAAATCTTCGGTATCGGATTGGGAACACTTGTTGTTGGCGCACTTGGTATCTTTGGAGTCAAGAAATTCATGGACAGCAAAAACGACAGCAAAAACGCTGAAAAGGGCTGTGGATGTGCTAAAACCGTTAAAAAGTCTGTTTCAGTAAAGGAATCCGAGTATTCTGTCAATCAAATTAACCCTGTGGAAGTGGAAGGTCAAAACGATATTTACAATGCTGAAAGCATCACACTTGGTTCACCATATTCGGGGCCACAAACGGCACACCGCCAAAACAACCGCCCTAACCGAAACCTTTGGTGAAGATATGACCGAAAGAATGCGTGATGCTTTTATTGTTCGTGATTTGAATGGTTCAAAAGAAATGATGCCTTCACAAAGAGAAAGACCAATGGCTATGGGAGATGGAACATTTATGGCTGATGATGCTTTCAAAGATTCTATTCCTATGATGAGTTATACACCCGAAGAATTGGGAATCAATATGGCGGCTTATCCTACCGCCCCTGCTCAAGAGGAAACAGCATTTGAAATTGCTATGCAAAACAAAACTCAAACAAGCGAGAAGAAATCAATGACTCCTATGGAAGAAGCCATTGTGCAATCTTCCGCTAACCCATATCTTGCCGTAGTGCAACAAGATGAGGTTGATGGTGGAGTTCAATTTAACTCCGATTGGGTCAAGGATAATTCTTTTGATATTTTGAGAGGGCTTGTTCTTATCGGTCTTGGTCTTTGGGTTGGTAAAAATTACCTGTGAGGGTTTATCATGGGTGCTGAATTTGATGAACACAAATTGAAATGGCGAAGAAAGGGTCAAAGAATCGCCAATATGAGTATTGAGGACATTAAGAAAACCCTCAACAAGCGATTTTATGCTCTCAAATGGGATTTAATAGATGATTACGAAAGTGATGGTGAAGAGTGGGAAGGATATTCAGGCACACTTGCTGAAAAGGGTGGTGCAAACATATCTTATTTTCCATTTTTAAGTGACAATGAATTAGAAAAATTACAAAATTGGATAGCGAGATTTCCAAGAGTTATTTTGGGTAAGTGGGATTGGGAAGGAAGCCAATCGGATTTAGTGAAAAGATTCAATGCTTGGCAAAAGAAATTGGGTAAGCGGGACAAGAACACTCTCAAAAAGTTAAGAGAAAATGGTTTCAAATTAACTGAACAAGGTTATGCTTTACACAAAATTTCGGAAGCCAAGTGGCAAGATGCTGTCGGACTTGCTAACAACAATGATGTTTATTTCTTTGGCTACTGTTCGTATTAGTCCTTAGATAGTGAAACCGACAATCTTAATCTATGACTCCTTTCACTCACGATTGGCGACCCGGAGATAGGATTGCCTCTATTGCGGTGCGGGAGTCCGTTGCGAAAACAGGACTTGGCACAATTCAACGGGTCATGTTAGATAAAGCGATTGTCTTATGGGATGATGGCGAACAGTCGGAAGAACGGTTAAAAGATTTAATCGTAGCAGGTTATGATTCCTCTAAAATTGTTAAAAAAGCCGACACTTTTGGACATCAAGATATGGATTTGGATTTCAAGGACAATTGGTGGGGCGGAACAATCAATCTTGAAGAAGATGTTTCCTCCGAATTAGCCCTTAACGATAGGTTAGTCGTTAATCAAGCCTTAATTGCGGGTATTCCGTTATCTATTGACAATATCAAAGGTTTGAAATGGGGTAATTTCATCAATGAAGGTTTTACACAGGGGTCTTGAAGTCATGGATTGGGATAGCGTTCAAAAGTCTTTGCGTCAATTCGCAGGTGTTAATCTTGACAAGAACAGAAGGATTCCTTCAAATTGGGTTATTGTCAAAGAAGAGATTTTAACAGGCGAAAAGGGGAATTTTGCTGTCAGGATGGCTGTTTTCCCCGAAACTTTTACAGGATTTGCTAAAGGAAAAGGCCAACAATCCGCAGGTGGATTCATGGGTGCAGGGGCAAAAAATCTCGGAATTGAAATTGAAGTGGAAGATTTGTCCACAGGTGAAATAGGTTCGGACAGAACCTTTAGTGATATTTCATTTGACCGTCAAGATGAGTTTTTCCGTGATGCTTTAACAGTAATTTCCCGAACCATTACTTCGGTTTCCTCCGTAGCCTCTCCCCAACAACGACAAGGTGATATGTCGCAAGTCGGTTTATTAAGAAATCCTTCCGATTGGATTGTCGGTGATAAGGTCAATGTTTCCCGTCATACGCTTGATGGTGGCGGTCTAACGGTTGGTTATGTCGTGCGTGTTTATCCTACTACTGCTGATGTTCTATTCCCACCCGATGAATTCCATAACAAAGGTTGGTATAATGAGGAAGAAAAAGAAGATTTAATTTATGCAGGTCACGATTACAATTGGCGTGAAATAGCGAATGGTTGGTTAGGAAAAACTTTCTATGCTGAATATCATTACGGAGAAATTCAAGTCAATGACAAACCTCCAAATTGGACTCAATTGATTAACTACACCCCTAAAGAATACGAAAGACGCATTGGTGAACCTTCTCCTATTCCTATTTCAGCGAATGTTTGGACTGAATCGGATGATGCGGCGGAAAACCTTGAGGATATGTTGCATCCTTACTTGTTGTATCAAGAACCGATTACTTGGGGCGATTTCATTGATAATCAAGCCATTAACGGTTTTGAGCCTTACTATGGAATTCTTAAACGCCGTCTTTAGATAACAGAATGAATAATGTTCTGTTATGGATAATGGCGATGCTACGCAAGGTCATGCTATGACTCCCGAAGAATTCGCAAAATTGATGGGGGCATACCCACAACCTGCGGAAAACCCACTACCTACTTACGGTGGCTACATGGATAACTCCCCCGCTAACTTTTCCTTTGTGGAATTCAATGATTCTTTTGGTGCTGAAACCTTTGGAGAAATTAAAGATGGAAAAATAGTCCTTTGGAATCGCATTGGTGATGGAGATTGGCATGGTGATTATGAAAATGAAAGTTATGCCGATGAAAACGGAAACATAATTGAAGTTAGATGGTATTTTGATTTGAGTCAATTTAGAGATAATAAAGTGGGCGATAATCCGATGTGGGATGGAGGACTTCTTTACGATTTTAATTTTAGTCCAACCAAACCCGAAGGATATGTTTATTGGGTTAATGAAAAAACCAATGAAATACTCGCTAAAGCCCCATTCACCCACATGGAGATATTGACCACAGGAAGAAAGGCGGCTGAAACCTTTTCATCCGAATACAAACATTGTGATGCTTGCGAAGAGGTAAGAAGCATTGATGAGTTTTCATTATCAAATGACCCCGAACAAACCTTGACCGAAGGAGAAGTTTGTGATTATTGTTTTGGAGGTTTTTATGATGCTGAAACCTTTGAAGCCCCGTATGCAGGTGCAGGTAGTTTGTTTGGTATCAAGCAAGATACAGGACTTGAGGGCTTCACTACAAGCGAATTAACCACAAGTAGTGCCATTCACGGTGATTTTGACGAAGCCTCTTTGAATTATTCGGGACATCAAAACTTTGAAGTTAGGGCGGAAGGTGAAATGAATGCCGAGTATTATGACGGCCACGATGAAACCGATAATGCAATTTATACATCGGGAAGAAATGTAAGTGGAAACTTTACCTATGTCCAACACACCCACATTAAAAAATACAAAGATTCACCTTATGAGGATTACAGGGAACATCACAATGAATGTCAATTTGAGATGCCAATTGAGGAATTTTTGAAAAGAAACAAGAAATACATTACTATTGAAAGAGATATTTACGATGCCAAAGATGCTGAAATGGAAATGATTGATGATTCCAATGCTCGTATTAGAAACCGATTTGGTGATGAGATTGGTATGGTTGCCGTTGATGACCACGATGTTGAAGATGCCGTAGTGGAAGTGTCCGATGGTAGCGATATGATTCAAGAAGTCATCATTAGTGAAGCGGAAACCAAGAAATCTTCTATGATTCCATTGGCTCTCGGTGCAGTAGCGGCGATTATTGCTTTCCCGAAAGTCACCGAGTTCTTTAACAAAAAGGAAGAAAAAGCGGCTGATACTCCCGAATTGATTGAAAATCCCAACACAGGCAATCTTGACCCTGCTCAATATGAAGAAATGGTAGTGGAATCCACAGGCTATGCGGTTGATGTAATTCCTCAAGTCCTTGACGGTTCATTTATGGGTAGTCGTTTTGCCGCACTCCCAACTGAAAGATATGTGGAATATAATGAACCCGGAATCGGCGCACATACAGATATTGCCTTAAACCGTGATGAGATTTACCTTGAACCCGAAATGGCTATGGTTCAAGCCTCCGAAAATGTTGTCAAAGAGTCCCAAGCACCCGGCCAATCTCCTTACAATAGCACCACAGGTGAAGAAAACCCCGATTTTGACATGAGAGTTTTGAAAGAAACACAAGTAATTTCTCTTGACCCTGCCGTTAAACCTTTCATTCCACAATCTATGAGTGGATATACAGGAAATGCTAACACTCCACCTTCCGTTTTGAACAAGATGTTTAACACAGGAGTTCTCGGACAAACCCCTGCCTTTGTTCCCGGAAGTGGCGACATAGGCGCAAGTCATACAGGTTCACGAAATGCCACACCAAACACATTAGGGCTTGGAGGTTCAGTCGGTGGCCCTCTTTCCGACCAAGTGAACGCAAGTTATACAGATGGAACAACTTCAATGTCCCTTGCTCAATGGGCTATTGAAAATACAGTTAGCCAAACTTCGGACACGGAAGCAGTAGTTATTGATAGGTCATCGGGGCTTATGAAGCGTGTTCGGAGGGTTTAATCATGGCCGATTATCAAATGGCATATCTTTTAACTGATTCCGCCCAACGATATTTTGACAAAGATGATAAAGAAGCCGTTGAGGTTGTCAAGACGGCTAATATCCCTGCTGACGAACTTGATGAATATACGCCTTTTGCTCTTTTTTACATGAAGGGAGAAGTTTGCACCCGAAACAGTTATACGGTCAAAGAAATTAGCGGTGATACAAATTCAATTATCGTGGATGGTTTTATCAAAAGAGGTATTATTCCTTTGTATTCAAAAGAAACATTTAGTGTAGGTGATACTTACACGGCTGATGGGATTTTTACAGTATCTTCCGATGGTTCATCCCGTAGTGCAGGTAGTGTTATCATTACGGAAATTATTTTGGCTAAAAATGAAGGGGATGTGGAAGGCATTCTCAACGCTATGCAAACTTTAGGGACACAATTTGGAAGGAAAATCAAAATGGCGGAAGAAGTTATTGACGATGATGGTTTGTTAATGGAGGCTGAATCGGAAGACTTTGATTTAGAAGAATATATGGAATTTATGGCGGAAGTCGGCGTTTCTTCCTATCCTCAAGAAAGAATGTTTCGTGCTAATGTATGATTCGTTGTCTTTAGATAACGGAAAGGATAATTCTAATCTATGTCCGATTTTCAATCTTTGATGAGTGAAGGCGAGGCTACCGATTATGGGGCAGGTGAACCTGTTCCCGAAGATGAAGTCGCAACCATTCAAGAAAACCTTACCGAAGTTATGGGTGATAATACATTGAATGCTCAAACTGAAAACTTGGCTTCGGAAACCGTAGGCGAACCTATTCCTCCGAATCCACCTGTTGAACCTGTCGGACAAGATGGCCCGATGGCAACTCCTACAAATGAATTTATGGATAATACCCCCGACCCTCTTGAATCGTTCATGGAAGCCCATTCCGAAGACTTCCGTGATGTTTCCGCTATGAAACTTGCTGATTACGAAGAATGGTTATTCCAATCCGAATCCGAAGCGGGTGAAGTGGCCGTCGCTCGTATCGTGTCTAATTTTAAGGCATCGGGCTATGATGTTAAGCCAACCTATGCCGCCGTTGCAGGTGCTACATGGAGTCGTATGAATTATGCAGGTGAAGAACACATGGAGGCATTAAAGAAAGTGGAAAGAGCCTCCGTTGCTGATTTACAACCTCTTGTGATTGAGATAGAATCCGAAGGCATCACTTCTTTAATTGAAAAGGTGAAACAAGCCGAAAGTCAATCCGACACTTTCCGTAGTGAATTGATTGCCGAAATCAAAGCCGACATCCGTGCCGCCGAAACAAAATCAGCCGAAAACGAGTTGGAATCGGAAAATTTGCTTAATTCTGTCAAATCTTACGCTATCCCTGCGGCTTTCATCGCATCTATTGGAGTCGGATTAGGAATCTTGACCAAGTGGAAGTGATACCATTCCTGTAAGGAAAGTGAGCGTGGATTGCTACCAATGGGGTAATCAAAAGGTCTATTGTGGGGATGGTGCTTACGATAAAGCCTTAAAACAAGGGCAAGCCATATATCAAACAGGATGGCGTGAAGCCGAAAATGTATCAACGATTTCCATTGAGCAATTAGGAGTCGGAGTGGAATTCAAGTTTCCCCAAGATTGGTTTGAACCCCCTTTCACCGAGTTCGTGTTGGTATCAAAGGAGGAATTGTCCGATGATGAGTGGAAAATTGTGTTTGACCCATTGGTAAAGAAAGGTGTTAGCAACATTGAAGCCACTATTCCAAGTGATATTCGTTTTGTTTTACTTCAAGAAATGGATTTTGGCTACGAATCCACCGATGATGATGACTATTTACCCGAAAAGTTTCAATCGGAATATCAACCTAATCAAACATTAAGTGATTATAACCCCGAACAATTAACTGAATCCTCCGCTATTGAAGGATTTCAGCCCTTGAAGTATTCCGTAGTGGGAAATCGTGCGGAAACCTTTAATGCTGACTCAAAGAAACCTCTTGCACGAAACACTATTAAAGCAAAAGGTCGCAATTCTTATGACCGATTTAAGAACATCATGGAAATGAAAATAAAAATGCTATCGCCTCATTTCAAAAAGAAATATGCCAAAGAGAACCGCTTGCCTTCTTTCACAGGTGGTGGAAAGACACGATATTGGCAAGCGTATGTTGATGGTTGGCGAGAAATGGAGAATGCAAAAGTCAAAGATATAGGAGATGTTATCGGTCTTGTATTCACGCCCGAAAACACATTTTCCGTGAACGATTATTGGGGTCGTATAGATGGTGCGGAGGCTTACTTAGATTGGGAGGCAGGGCGAAAAGACGCATCGGACTATTACTCTAAGACATATTACATTCCGACAAAAGAATATGATGTTATGAATGCTGAAATCTTCAATGCCGATTCTAAAGAGGAAAAGCGACTCAAGAAATATGAAAAAACTTATGGAAAAGAAGGGGCGAAAGTCCGAAACCGTATTTTCAAGAGGATTATTGCTAAGGCTCAAGACGGAACGAAAGCGGGTCAATGGTCTGCTCGGAAAGCCCAATCATTAACCGAAGATTACGAGAAAGCGATGGGTAAGAAGGGCAAAAAACCGTATAAATCTTCTAAAAAGACCAAATCTCAAAAATCTTTGAAGAATTGGGGCGACCAAGATTGGAAAACTAAGAGTGGTAAGAAGTCAAGTAAGACGGGTGAACGATATTTACCTGCAAAGGCTATCAAAGCACTAACTGACGAAGAATATAAGAAAACAAGTGCCAAAAAGCGCAAAGATATGAAGAAAGGAAAGCAATTCAGCGACCAACCTAAATCCATCGCTAAGAAAACTAAGAAGTATCGTGCTGAATCTAAAAAACCATCATCCGTTGAAATCTCCCGTTCTTCCAAACCCGAAAAGAAATTGATGGCAATTTTCTATGATGACGAAGGCAAGAAAATGAAAACTACGCACTTTGGACAAAGAGGCGCAAGCGATTACACCAAACATGGCGATAAGGAAAGAATGGAACGATACCTTGAACGACATGGGGGCGGATTTGAAACAAGCACGAAGGAAGATTGGAAAGACCCGACTACCGCAGGTTCACTTTCAAGATGGATTTTGTGGAACAAGCCAAGTCTAAAAGGCTCTTTTGATGATTACAAATCCCGATTTGGACTAAAAGGTTCAATCAATGTTTCTAAATCAGCCGAAGAAGAAACCTCGTTTCCATTCTTACAATTCACAGGTGCGATATTATTGGTTTCAGCCATACCATTGTTTTTAGATAACAGAAGGGATAAGGTATAATCATGGATTTGGATTTAGCACTTCAAAATGTTGTCAAGCGTAGTCCTATGGATTCCGCTATGCACGGTGTCGCCTCTAATCTTGGTGATGGACATTATCGTTTGAATGCTTTTTACGAATCGGAAGAAGAAGCCAAAGCCATTCTTGGTGAACCTCTTGCTTCTTATGTTCCTAATCCTGTTTCGGCTTATGTTCGCCCACCCACAGGCCCACCTGCTTCTCCAAACCCTGCCTCGTTCTCCGAAGAATTAGGAAATGGATATTCACTATCTTATGACCAATCCTCTCAAACATGGGCTTTGAATAAAATGTCGGTCAAGAATGGTCTTGGTGGATTTTGGGCTAAACTAACAGGTGGCGATGAATCCGTTGCCACCCCTATGATTTCCAAGTCGGGTGCAAACTCAATGCACAGATTCTTGACTACAATTCAAGAAATGGATTTACCAATAGAAGTAAAAACCAAGATTACTGAAATTTGCGTCAATAGAACCGATAATACAGGGATTTCGGAATTCGTAGGTGGACAAGTTATCGTTTCCGCCGTTGATAATCCGCTACAATCCGATTCTTTCCTATACAGTCAAGGTAAGCCTCTTGAAATTCTTGCATCGGAATATGTTGCCCCTCCTGTCTTAACACAATTAAAGAGTGAGCAATTCGTAGCACCACCAACTCAAACTCCCGCTAAAAACATCAATTTCACAGGAGGAAATAATCGCCCCTTTTGAATAAGAGGTTTTAGATAACGGAAGAACTCAAAGGAGAATAACACGAAAGGTGAAATATCATGGAAATCGTTTCAACAGTAAAGGATAAAGCAATTGACCCTGTTATGGATATTATCACAGGCACACCCGATGCCATAAAAAGCACTTTTACTACTAAGAAAGGCGCATTTACTGTCGGTGAAGTCGCCATTGGTGCTGTTGTTGGTGGTTTAACTGCTACTGCTCTTACTATGATTCCATTCGCTGTCCTACCATTTGGTGCTGAAATCGCTCAAGCGGCAGGTCTTGGTGTCGGTGTTTCTATGCTCGCATACGGAACAAAGACTTCAAACATGGTCTTTACTCTTGGTGGTGCAATCACTACTCTTGCCGCAACCCGAAACATTCTTGGTATTCTCGGAGTATTTCCGGGACTACAAAGCCGTTTGACTATGCAAGCGGAAGGCGACAATGTTGGCTACTTTGGTCACATGAACCTTGATGGCTACGAAACCATTGATTCCGTTGAGGTTGATAGGTCATCTATGCAACCAACCCAAAACTACGGTGCTGAAACTATTGAGCAAGAAATGACCGCAGGGACTCCACAAGTGGAGATAGCACAAGAAATGGTTGGAAACAACCTTGACTCGGTTCGTCAAGAATCCGCTATGGGTCATGGTGTAACCCAATGGTTCGGTGCTGAAAACATGAACTCCGCTACTTCTTTTAACAAGCGTATGGATATGAAGAAGTTTGCCGCATCAACTGATGTAGGCGGAAACAGAACTCGCACAGGCGATGATTCAATGGCAAATGTCGTTGGTGGAACATCAATGGCTGATTCCGCACCTGCTATGACCGCATACGATGTGTCAATGGAAGCAGGTGTCCTCCCACAAACAAAGGAACTTGGCGGTGGAGTCCAAGATGTCTTTGATACTTACATTCTCCCATCTTACGAGATGCCCTCCGCAGGTGGAAGTGGACATGGTGTAACACAATGGTATGCTGAAAGCAACCAAAGCGGTTTCATCGGAAACTTCGTTGCGGGTGCAGAAGGTCATGGGAGTGTCTTAGGACAATAAACAGGAAGTGAATAAGATGCAAGCGATAAAAGATGTATGCAAAAGAACAGAAACCCCAACAGGACAAATTGTAGTCGGTGCTTCGGTGCTACTACTTGGTCTTGCACACTTTGGTAAGGATAGCGGATTGATGAGTATGTCCGTTGGCCCTATATCAGTCGGTATGGTTGCGGGTGGAGTCGGCGTTATCGTTGGTTCTTGTATCTTGATTAACCGCTTTATGTGAAATTCAAAATAAAGGAAAGTGAAAAATATGTTTAACAAACTATGTAGTGCAATTGAAACAAAGAATGGAAAGATGCTATGTGCAGTATTAACCACCGTTGGTGGATTACACATGGCTTTGAGTGAATCACAACCTGTGCTTGGTCGCATTGACCTGCCTTCATTTGGTTGGTTCAGCGTTCAACATTCTCTCGGTGCGGCTCTTGTCGTTTGCGGTGCTTGTTGTTTGAAAAACTGTATGTGAGTGTGATTAAGAATGGATATTAAAGGAATGTTGCTAAATAAGAAAACAATCGGTGCTTCACTTGTCCTCGTTGGTGCAGGTGTCGCTCTTGGTGCTAACTTGAAAATTATGAACCGTGTTCTATTCTCCCTACCTATGATTGGGGACATTACTCTAACAAGAGTCATGGGAACAATTGTCGGTCTTCTTGGTGTCGCTGTCCTAACAGGCTTTGACCCACTATCTCTTGAAGACGAAGTTTGATTTTCAACGATGTCCCATCGGGATGTCAAACAAAATCGTATATTTAATTCATTAGCGTAGCATTTCCCCCTATATTTTCAATAATACGGGTGGATAATGCTATCCTTTAGATAGTCAAAAAAACAACAAGAAATTAACTCCAAAAAGGAAAGTGAAATTATGTCTATGAGAAGCCAAGTA
>Ga0098042_1000717_pt1 | contig 12793 bp, 18 predicted proteins | sample 9_EtaG_FD_75066 | JGI IMG/M metagenome (GOLD analysis project Ga0098042, IMG submission 75066) | Marine viral communities from the Subarctic Pacific Ocean - 9_ETSP_OMZ_AT15188 metaG | ecosystem: Environmental > Aquatic > Marine > Oceanic | place: Pacific Ocean | collected 2015-01-10
AATCTATTGTCACAAGATGACTTGGGGATGGTCCATTCGTAATGAACCACTTGCGACTGGTGGTGCAGTTGGCACACCAGCAGAAGCACGGGTGCCTGAAGCTTGGCCAGATTATGAGGCTGACTACCTTAAACACAGGCTGAGTACTAAACAAGGTCGCTTCAGAACTAACGGACTTAATGGGGATTCTGAGACTAGCGTGTACCTTGACGCTGTGAGTAAGAATTATAAAGATGAAGCAGAGGCGTGTTTAAAGGCAGAGTTCTTGGATTGGTTGCAAGGTAAGCATGTAGACAATCGTAAGCAAGAAGTATACGTAAATGGTGGAACAAAGCCAAAACGACGCAACGTTTACAGCGGTGTCATTGGTGATGAAAAAAACGATTGGAGGCCTACTAACTGGGGTAAAGAACAATTGACTTATTTACCCGGAGTTCGCGATTATTTGCGTAAGCAGCTGGAGCATAAAGATAAAGCCGAAATGGAAATGAACCTTCTTGCTGAGCACGGACCACAAAACCTAGAGGAAGCGTGGATGTATTTCAAACATTGGGTTAAGGCACGTCCAATTGGCATTGATACATGCCCGACGCCTGGTGAGGCAGAGTTAGGTCTACGTTCTGACTTTCATTATCAGCCACCAAACGCATTCCGTAAAACAGTAAGGGCTACGGATACGGAAGATGATACTGGTTTTAGCTTGCCACGAGAGGAGTTAGCAGAGAATGTTGCAATAGCAAGGCAAGAAGCAGAAGAAGCAATCCTACAGCAGCAATATTTGAACGAAGACATTAACGCAGAATACCAAGATTTAGTAGAACTTTCAAAATCAGCTGGAGATTCCGCTAATGTAGCAGTGCAGGAAGCAGAACGGCTATTAGATGAAGAAATTGTGGAAAATGTTACTACAGATGCATTTGCTACAAGTGACGTAGGAACGCAAGTTTCAATGCCGACACAAGTTTCAATGCCGATAACAGTTGCACCACCGCCGCCGCCAGCAGTACAAGTGCCGGTAACAGTTGTACCACCGCCGGCACAAGTTTCACTGCCAATAACAGTTGCACCACCGCCGCCGCCAGCAGTACAAGTGCCAGTAACAGTTGCAACGCCGCCGCAAATTTCAGTGCCGATGTCAGTTGCACCACCGCCGCCGCCGGCACAAGTTTCAATGCCGGTAAATGTTGCAACGCCGCCAGCAATACAAGTGCCGATGATAGTGAATGCCAATACAAGAAACCCAATACTAAGACAAACACAGACAGATCCAGCTGTGGTTTTAGATCCAGCAGAAGCACGAGCACGAGATGAACAACTAATAACGGCGTCGAATAGTGTGATAAATGCTGCTAAGCAAGTTAATGCTTCAGCACAAGCATTGGCTGAGAAAGAGCTTAGGAACGCTTCAGGTCAATTCAACTTTAAAGCTCCTAATGCGCCTGGTCCTCTGGAAAACTTGATGCCTGTCTCATATGTAAGAGATCCGACTGACTTTAGTCTTAATAATCCTAGAGTTACTATTTATCCTACCCGTACTCCACTTGCTGGTCCTTCTTTTGCTGCTGCAGGTCCGTCCGACCGTCCTGCAGCTGCAGGCGTTCTGCGGCGGAAGGGAGAGTTTTCCGACCGTTCTGTTAGAAGAAATGCACCTGATGATGTTCCTTCAAGAATGCGAACATCAAGGAGGTCAACCGATGAGGGTGAACAATTCACAATGTTCTAATAGTACTTTAACACATGCAAGATCCGTTTTTTGCTTCTCGTCGCCGTGCTGAAGGCAACCAGTGGGGAAAGCACACTGGCTATGTGGAAGATGTACACAGGACGTATGGTAAAAAACTTCCTGAACGCAACAATAAAGCATTTAAAGAGGCATTGCAATTTCGAGAAAGGGAAAAAGCAATGTATAAACAGATTCACTCAGAGCGTGACCTTTACGCACAAGAGTTGCAAAACAGCACTAAGCAAGTCACTGATTTGACAAAGCAGTTACGTCTCTTATCTACACAATTTTCCAGACTTAAGGAAGAGCATGAACGTACCAGCGCTGGCAGCAAGCGGTCTAGCAGCATTCCTTCTGTATCAGATGAACAGGGGTCCGACGCCAAGGGAGCTAGCAAGGAGCTCGATGGGTCGACCGTTCTACGCGGACAACCCGACGGAGCCGTGCAAACGACCCCCGATGCAATTGATTCATGTGGATCGAGCAGTGAACACGGTGCTGAGGGACGACACGCTGGGGGGTCCGACGATAAACGGAGCGTATCAGTATGTGAAGGGACAGTACCTGAAGGAGGCGAAGGAAGCGCCAGGGGTTAGGTTGGTGTCCCATGCAATAATGTGAAACTTTCTGATTGTATGATAGAACCATGCCTCAGTTGCAGATCAATCAAGGACCACAGGACGCCCTACTGTACGACAACACAAAATCGTACTTCACAAATGTAGGCTACGTGCGCACTTCAAACTTTCAGCTTGAGCTGCGTGATGTCGACCCACAGAACTCTGCCAACCTTGGCACCACTGTTCAGTTCGTCATTCCTAAGGCTGCCGATCTCCTGGGACCTACTGATTTGAGGATTGAGTTTGCTGAGCCTAGTAACGCCGCTGTTGCAAGCACTTATGCAGCGTGGGTTGAGAGTGTAGGGTATGCAATGATTGAACGTATCACTTTTAGCGTTGGGTCGCATGACATTGAGACCATCACGGGTGATCAGCTCAATATTATGAACGAGCTAATGAAAAGTGATGAGCAGCGGCTCGGCAACAAACAGTTGCTAAAGACCGGCCGTGGCGCTGTCTCACATGCTGTTACCGCTGCAACTGCTTACGCAACTAAGGCAGATGTTGTGAATGGCCGACTTATTCAGCAGTACCCTACTTCCGGGAGTTCAGTGACGTATGCTGGCAAGAAGCTAATTATCCCTCTCGGATTGTTTTTTACAAAGCACCCGTCGCAGTACTTCCCTCTTGCAGCAATTGCTGGTTGCAACGACGTTCGTATTGCAGTCAAGTTCCGCACGCTTCCTGAGCTTGTTGTTCTTGGTCATACTAATTATACGTGTGCTAGTAATGCTCTTGATAAGGATGGTACTACTCCTCCAGCCACACCTGCTATGCCAACTTTTGCTAGTAGTGTGTTGAAGGAGTGTAAGCTGCGCTGCCATTACATTCATGTGACTGGACCAGAGGCAACAACGCTTATGAACAAGGAGCACGTGCGGCTTCTGAAGCTGTTCCAGGTAAATAGTAAGCCATTTACGATTGGTGGTGGAAGCGCCACTGCTGCTGCAACGACATCAAAGGGCAAGCTCGTTGAGCTTGACCTTTCTTTCCTGCACCCTGTCCAGGAGTTGATTATTACGATTCGTAAGGCGTCTGAGATGTCGTCATCCACCGGTGTTCCTGCATCTGCAAAAGCAAAGGACCAATTGGCAATGGCCAAGAATTACTTTGCCTATCATGGCGGTGGCAAGGATCCTAACGTAGAGTCATTGGTGAACCGAACAACATCGCTTGCTGGTGCTGCTGCAGGAGGTGTAAGTGGTCACATTGAATCGGGATTTACCAACAACTTCCTTACAGTAATGGACTTTAAGCTCACCCTTAATGGGCAAGAGCGACACCCTTCGCTTGCTTCCTCTGGTCTAGATCGCGAGTACCTTATGGACCGTCTAATGCCTATGCTTCACAGCAACACCTCCCATCTCTTCACCGATGTATCCACTGGCGCTGTGCATGACGGATCGGAGCTCGACTTTGCACACCTTGGTGAGATGTTGGACCGCAAGGAGATCTACGTGTATCCATTCGCGTTGAACCCCGAGGGATCCAACCCTTCAGGTGCTGTCAACTTCTCAAAGGTTTCGCATGCTAAGCTTCAAATTGAAGGTACTGCTGATTTTAGTACTGGACACACGAGTGAAGAGTATGTGTGTGACGTGTACGGAATCTACTACAACTGGCTTCAGATTAAGGACGGTCGTGCTCTTACTAGCTTTGCTTAATTCTGATGTGAATGTGATCAAATGACTGCCACTGAAGATGCTGCTATTGCTTTGATGACAACTCTGGGAGAAGCGGGAGGTATAACAGGAATGGTTGCTGTAGTGTTGGGTTTGCTTATACGCATGATAAAGAAGAACGGTTGCACTTGCAAATTAAATAACTTTAGTGGTCAGCCATTGTTAGTTGTAGATTGAGGAAGGCGCTCCAAACAAGCGTTACATACCAAAAGAAACTACACCACAAAGTACACCTACACCATCTGAACAACTTGAAGTTGAGGTTTTAAAGTAAAAACCTTTTCTAACTCTATTATAAACGCATGTCTTACGTTGTAGCGTTAGATGTCGGCATTAAAAACCTCGGAGTCTGTGTATTTGATTTCAAAATTGCAAAAGTAGTGCATTGGGATAATGTTAGCTTAGTCCCATCTGGACGTTACATTCCTGCCGACAATGTGCAGTACGTCCTTGCTTTTGTACGCAAGTATGAGCATTTCTTCAACAACTCTTTTCAAGTAGTAATTGAGCGACAGATTCGTTGCAATATGCGGATTGTCGAAGCAATCCTTCAAACGTTGTTCTTTGATCGCTGCATCATTATCTCTGCGCGATCTGTGAAAATTCACTACGATTTGAGTACAAAAAATTACAGAGCCAACAAACAGAAAGCAGTGCAATGGGCTCAGCAATTCATCAACCATAATCCACACGCATTTGATAGCCACTCAATTCTTATGCCTTTCAAAAATGGTCGAAAGCAGGATGATTTAGCAGACTCATTGTTATTGCTTATGTATTACTTGGACACTTATTCCAATCAATTGACGACAGGTATACCTGACTTAGTTCTACATGGCCTCCTTTAAAGGTGACAGTAGATATACCCGTCATGTAGACGAAGCTCTTGATAACTCGTTTTTAAGCGATGAGCATTCACAAGATGAAAATGACAACGTGTGCATAGCGCGAGTACATTCAATTTGGGTAGACCAATACTACGACGATATTGAAATGTTGTATAATACTTACTTGGAGATTGGGAGAGCTACATTTGGTGGAGCGTTTCATCAGCTTGGCAATATGAAAGTGTTTGCTGATTTTGTGTTCAAGTACATGCAGCCGGGTGCAACTTAATCTAATATTTAAGAAAGGATAATGAGCGTGTGGGTTATAGCTCTTGGTCTGTCAGCAGGTTATCTTATCAACAAAAATATGGTTATTGCCAAGCAACTCGATAATTCGGTCGCTGAATTTAACTCTGCTGCAAAACCTGCTACGGGAGGAGTGACGAGTGCAGAAGTTAGAAATGCACATAAAAGGACGGACCACGTAAAGTACGGTGATATGAACTCTGAATTGCCTAAGCAGGAGATGGACGCACTTGTTGCCGGCGAGGTGCGCGCCGCTTCGGCTGTTGAACAGTTTGATCAGGGACAGGATGGTCAGCAGATTCTGGGTGTGATGATGCAGTACGATCGACTTGGTGTTTAGACATACGTTCCTTGTGTTGCAGCCGGTTCTTCTCCTGTTGTCTTGCATATGCATCTTGCAAAAGAGCCTCTGTGCGTTTAGCTTTCTTGTGATCTTCACGTGCTTCATGCACTTGCTCCTCATGTTGCTGTGCAGCGTATTCATTAGGATTGTACTGCTGATGCAAACTAAGGAAGTAATTTGACAATTTAGACTCCATGTCTTGTGTCATTTGATTGTAATATGTGCCCATGATCGACGCCATTATTACTCGTACCATGTTTGGAAAGTCTGTGTCGTATCAACTCTATACAAGATAGCAAAACGGTCTGAAAAAAGCAACCAACAAAAAAACCACAAACACCAATAAGAACAAGACGTTCTGCTGTGGGTGTCAGCATATCTAAGATATCAATTAGATAAATTTTCCAAAGTTGTTGTGAGATATGACGTTCGGACTTGACTGCAACTCGCCTTACGTTGCTGCTGCTGCTGGTGCAGCCTCTAGTATTATTGGGCTTGATTATGCCTTCGTTGGCCTTGGTGCGCCACCTGCAATTCACTGGGCACTTGCTGGAGCAGGAATTGACCGATATTGTAAGGGTAAGGCAATGAGTGACACACAGCAAATGGCTATGGCTGCGCTTTATGGATACATGGGTGGTTTCGCTATTACCTTTGCACGCAATCGCGGCATCCCATTTACTGGTCCTCTTCTTGTTTTGTAAGTAATTCTAAATTAATATAAAAAGTATGAACAGAGTTGGCAATGGCGGCCGTCATTCTAGGCACCATCTTGCTGGTTCTTTGGAGCAGCAATTAGTGCAAGTAAAAGGCACACTTGTAGTTGACAAATTGATTGAAACGTCCGGCTCTAGCTCGTCTAACTCTAGCTCTTTTACACAATCAGACGCAGATGCACTGTATCACCCATTGACAACATCTCTTTTCACACAAACGGATGCAGATGCACTGTATCACCCTTTGACAACAATTGATGCTTTCCCCACACAAGGGAACACAAATAACCTTGCTAGCAGTCATGGTACAGCAATGCAATACTCTGCATTTGTAACATTCGCAAATACGACTTACATGACTAATAGACCAGTTGATACTACACCAACTCTTCATGGTCATCACACTAACCTTGTTTCTAGTAACGGTGTTGCAATAGCCCTTGTAGGTAAGCACGGTAACCTTGTTTCTAGTAACAACGTTGCAATAGACCAGTTGGTAGATACTACTCCAACAGTTGGAAACACAGATCGCTTAGTTACTAGTGATGCTGTTGCTTCAGCAGGGTATTTGACATCTGTGCCATCAAGTTACATTACTGAAGCAGCTAGTGACGCAAAGTATGCAACTGCTGCACAGGGTGCGCTTGCTAGTACTGCTACTCAACCAAGTGACTTGGCAACTGTAGCAACAAGCGGATCTTACAATGACTTGTCTAATCAGCCCACAATATTCTCTGGAGCATATGCTGACCTGTCTGGCACTCCTACACTGTTTTCTGGAGTATATGCTGACCTATCCGGCACTCCCACCCTTGGCACTGCTGCTGCAACAGCCTCCACTGATTATGCAACTGCTGCACAGGGTGTGAAGGCAGATTCTGCACTGCAGAACGTGCCAGCGGCATATCTAACAGAAACACAGAATGATGCGAAATACCTAACACCAATGTTATCAATACATGCCTACATGTTAGAGATGCAGGAAGACGCAAGGATGCCGCACATCACACTTACAAACATTTACGATAATGGAACAAACTTTGAACCCACACCTGTTAACGGTGTAAGCATTAGTGGAAGTTCTGATCTACCAATTAACAATTGGCGTGTTTTCTCAAGTTGGACATTGGAGTTTGCAAATAATTACGCACAACCCAGTACAACAGAGAATCTCACATACAGTTATGCACAAGCTTTGCCTCTTTACAACACTAATCCATCACTGTACAAGTTGCGTGATTATAATAATACACTAACTTCAGGACAATATGGTAGTCTTACTTTACAGGGTCAAGCTGTTAAGTTTGTACAAATCACGCAAGCAGGCTTTTACGAGATACATGCAGACTTTTTTTTCGCTGTGAGCAATCCACAACGTATAAACGTTGGTATACAAATTGTACACAAAGTCAAAACTGGAGCTTCTACTTACAACGCAGTTGGAAGAGGGCAAATTGGTGCATCTTCCTACATGCGTAGGGCTTCAGGCCATAATTCAGCAAGCAGTCATACTCGCAATGTATTTTGGGTTTACGCTGATGATATGATTGGCGTTCAAACAGTACAACTTGGGACTATTGGACTTGCAATGTGTCCCGCAGGTAGATCACATTTAACAATCAAGAAGCTTCCAACTATCATTACAACATTTCTCAGATTCTACCATCCTACTACCTCTGGCTTGACGGGCCAACTTCGATGTCGTGTATGGAAAGGCTTAGGTCCCACACACGTAAGATCAAACTACATAAACGGAGACGCTGGATCTCCTTTAATAGACGTGTCTTTAAGTTCAAATGCAACCTCACCAACAGAAAGTATATCAGGGTATCGTGATTACTATGTTGATATGTCATCTACAGTCACAACAGATACTTTGGGTACAAATTCATTTTTCGATATGAGGATGATTCCTGGTGGCAGCACCACAATGACACAAATGTTTCTTGGAAACCATACTATGTCAGTTACCGAAACTTCATTTGCTACCGTTTTGTCCGGTACAGTACAAAGTGGTTTGATTAGGTTCAAGCTTCCTTACCCAATAAATTACCACGATCCAATGCACTTAACTACTTCAGAAGACAAGCACATACACTTCTTTCATGTAGGAGCTGCATAAAAGCAAGCACTTTTGCAATGTTACCTGCTAACGCTCGCAAGCCCTTTAACATCAACTACAGAGCGCACTGCCAATGGTGCGCGACTGCACAAGACAAAAGCAAACTATTCAAAATAAGAGACGGCCCTCTAGATTGGTATTTCTGCAACGAAGTTCATGCAGAGCTGTGGTTAGAGTTCAGACACAAGAAGGACACGTACAAGTTGTGTCGCATGCCAGCAAAGGAAAAGCTTGAGTACTTGCAAGGAATGTCGATGGAGGATAAAATTTCCAGATTGTTATCAGAAACATGCGCTCACAAGCCTTAGTGTCCGCATTGATGGCCTATGCCACATACGTAGCTGTAAAGTGCCCATGTCCAAGAACACTTAGCTGTCACTTGGGTGAATTTTATGGCGCAGTTGGACTTGCTTCTTTCTTAGTCGCATATGAGAATGGCCTCCTCGGTAGAACAATGTGAACTGTGCAGGGGCTTGCGGTGTCATTCGCGCCTTAAAAATAATATGTTCGACGAATTTGACCGCGAGTATAAGCAACTCAAGCGTGAACTTAAGCAACTCAAAGAGATTTTCAGACACGTATGTTGGTATCATTTTGAAACACAGTGTAAGAATTGGAAGTCACCGTGGCATGAAAGTTTTGATGAGAGCCACATAACATTACACGGGCATTGCTTTTGTAAAAAATGGGTTAAAGGACGTTATGTAGAAGAAGGAAGGTTCCCTATTTGGTATGATGGTTCTGTGGTCAACGCTCCATGCTTGCCGCCGATCATCATATTTAAGGAAATCGAAGCTGTACAAGAGCAAGTAAATTACATGAAAGAAGCTAGATGGGCACCATACGATTACGCTCCGGGAGGTAGAAAGTACGAGGAACTTCTTCGCGAGGGCTGTGGTGCGTTGGCATACAAGAAAATGCAGCAATCTTCTAAAAGAAATGCAGAAGAGCATGGAGGACGTGAAGCAAATGATCACAAACTTAGAAAAGGAAGGCCTCGACATGAATAATGTGACATGTTGGTCTTCTAGACCAAAGCGAAACATAGCACCACCTCCAAAGACTTATTGGGAGGAATACGTAGAGACGGACACATGGTACACGCGCAAGTTGTTAGAAGATGTGCCAGATGACGAGATGGAAGCGGCATGCTTTGATGAACATTTCACAGATGATGAGGGTGAAGAAGGGGATAGCGAAGAGGAGAGTGAGTCAGAAGAGGATGAGGATCATGATTATGAGAACGAGGAACTTTCTGAATCCTGTAGTACATACGATAGCAAGGATGGATCCGAAAGAGATAGCATCTCCTCTACCGACAAAGAAGCGTAAGTATACCGGTCCTCCTAAAGGTAGTGATGAAGCCAAAGAGCGTATGGAACGTGTTCGTGCCGCTCAATGGGCAAAAAATGGATTGGTGCAATCTTCTAGTGCGCCTTCAAAGAACACCAAGAATGCACAGCAATGAAACAATTGTTATCCTACAAGCTATAAAACGATTGCACATTGAAATAGAGCAATTAAGAGAGTCGTTTAAACAACTACAAGAGGCTGGTTTGAATCTTAACATTTCGGTTAACGAAAGTGAAAATGATAGTGACTCATCAGAAGATACAGCAAACACAGCGCCGTTTTAATAATCTAAATTACAAGAAACATGTCGGCGATAATTGCAACAGCTTTTCTATTAGCACTAATACCTTATCCACTAGCGTATTTGAAGTACAGGAGAAACCGTTTGGCTACTAACATACAGAGATATTATAGAGGGCTGCAAGCGCGACGTAATGTTAGAGAGTATCGCAGCTTAAGATATTGGAGTCGGGTCCGTAGTCCAAACTTTATTGGCCCTAGAGATGACTACATACGACCTTTAAACGCACAAAACCAATTTAGATCTGGAATAAGGGAGGTTGATACAGATCCTACAGGGTTTACTAATCCAGATCCTGAATATACTGGTTTGAACAGAGTTTTCAAACGATTCAGACGTCCATAATTCTAAATGTATACATATACATAATAAATGGTTGTGCTTGACATTCCAAGAGTTGTGGGTGTGACTCTCCTCGCCGCGGCGGTGATATTACAAAGTATTCATGTTGCTGAAATCAAACAGATTGCGGAATCAAAAGAGGAAGAGCTACGTTACCGTGCAAGAACTATCTACGTGTAAGGCAGAAACGGTCAGAGGAAGAGAGTCGATGGCGGAGTTGGTGGTGCGTCATTCTCTATTGCCGTCACACTGAGGAACACGTCGGTGTCAGGGAGCATGTCGAAAAGCTCGTCTTCTTCTTCACAAGACAGGGCAGCGTACTTGTTCGTCCAGCGCTGGTCTGGAATCGGCTTCTCAATAACGTAGCAACCCTTGCAGTTGTTGCAGCACCACTCGACGTCGTGTACTGCGTAGTAGTACGTGAGCCACTCGCCGACCTGGATGTCGCGCTTCGCAAGGAAGACAGGCTGAGGATTGATGTGCGCGTAGGGGGGGCGCTTGATCTTGAAAATCGTCTTCGAAACGTAAAGGTTTGGGTCGTCAGACTCGTGGTTGAAGAAGTACCAGGAAGGAATGCAAGGCGGTGGGTATCGACGCAGTATCTCGCAAACGTCCTCGCTCTGATTCTGCCATGGGAGCGGCAGGCAGCCCAGCGAGTCGTACTCAACCTTGCAGATCTGCTTGAGGTTCGGCATCGTGATGTCGTACACAACAGCGCCGTTGACAGATCCGAGTTTGCTGACGTCCAAGCAGTTGTCGTGCGGGAAGCCCTTCGCCTGGTAGAAGACGCGCCACGAATTCATGTTGCACTTCTGGAAGTTCGGCGCGCAGACGATGTCGCCCTTTCTGAAGGCGACGGTCGCCTTCACACCAAAGCCGTCCTTCCAGGGCTCTGGCAAGGAAATGCCACCCTGTGGGGCCTGCGAGGCACGCGTTGTCAGTGTGCGCAGCGCGCGTTGAGTTGGCTGCGTGCGCACCGTGAAGTACGGCTTGCCATCCTGGAACTTCTTCTGTGCAGGAACGCGCGCAATGGATGAGCGCAGGAACATCCCGGCACTATCCTGTTTGTATATTACATCATTTCGCAAGGTGCCCATGATCATCCCATGATCATCTCATGATCGCATTGTGACCATATGTCTAAAATTGCTTGGTGCCCTTGTTGACTTATTCCGCAAGTTAATATACGTATTGACTACCCATGAATTGGTGCCCGTGGATTTTAAAATTTCGTCGCAATTAAGCAGTACTCGATCCGTGCAACTGCAAATAATATCGCAACGCGTCCAGGATGATGTAATATACAAACAGGAAGTGGCCAGGATGTCGTCAATCATCGGCCTGGTCACGATCGACACGACGGACGACAGCGACCACGATGACGCGGTGCTCGAGATCACCAGGGCGGCGTGGCAGTGCGCAGTGCGCAACGCACGCTGTGCACTGCGCCGCAAGAAGAAGCAGAAGACCAACAGCGTCGCTGTTGACACGGGTCTGGTGCCTGTCCACATGAACAAGTCCAAGGAGCGCGCTGCGCGCATTCAGGCAAAGATCGACGACGGCCTGCTGGAGTGCGGCATTTGCCTCTCCAAGATAGTCAGCGGCTCTTACCGCATGCGTGAAGGAAAGCCATGCTTGCATGGCTCCTGTTACTTTTGTGGGACTGAATGGTTGGAGAAGTCCTTCAAGATAAGCCTCGACAGGATGGTGGACGGCCAGATCGACCGCCCGTCGTCGTCCTGCCACATCTGCCGCCGCGAGGTCATTGCGTGGCGCCCGGCGGACATCGACACCCTCACGGTCGGCTGAGGCAGTCACAGGCCCTTACTTCTTGTTGTGCGATCGGTTGTACTTCTTGCTAGTTGCTTGCAAGTTGCTGCGACGATTGTCAGTAGGATTGCCATTCTTGTGGTGCACGTCTTGCCCCTTCTTTACAGCGCCATCCGCCTTCATGATAGCGCGTGCTTTGTTGCGAGCTGATTTCTCCCGGCGGTGTCGTTGTTGCTCGGGCGTGACATCCTCATACTTGCCGTACCCATAGTAATCTCGACGCTCTTTCTTATAATCGCGCGCCATGTGTGTATACGGATATTCTAGAATAATCAAGAAGCAAGATGCCAAATCGAGCAGTACTTGCATTTCAACGCTATGTGCGTGATCTCATTAGGACTTTTCGACAATCGATTGGACCTTTGCAACCTGTCTTAGGTAAACGAAAGCGGCGTAGACCAATACCACCGGAGAGACTAAATGATGATATAATGACCGTTTGGCCGGAGAATATGGGTGTAAGTATGGATAACCGTTATAATCTGATTAGATGATCTAGAATATTCTGATGGTATTTTGAAAATGCCAAAAGGTATCGGTTATGGTAGCAAAAGCAAAGGCAAGATGCATACATCACACAAAGGTGCCAAAAAAGGCAAGGGTCACGCCACACACTCAGGCAAACGAA
>Ga0098042_1000718_pt1 | contig 12790 bp, 19 predicted proteins | sample 9_EtaG_FD_75066 | JGI IMG/M metagenome (GOLD analysis project Ga0098042, IMG submission 75066) | Marine viral communities from the Subarctic Pacific Ocean - 9_ETSP_OMZ_AT15188 metaG | ecosystem: Environmental > Aquatic > Marine > Oceanic | place: Pacific Ocean | collected 2015-01-10
GGCGATCAGTTGCACAAGAATCTAGATCCCAATAATAAAAGAGATTGATTTTTAATCTTCGATTAGTATAAAATAGAAAGTTCACGCTATATAAAAGGAGATTTAAAATGACTAATGAAGAGATGAAAAGTATTATTGTTTATCTAACAGATAAAGTAACAAAATTAGAGCAAGAAAACGTAATGTTGTCTAACAAGAAACTATGTCAATGTGATGAGGAAGAGGCCCCTGTATCCGTCAAAAAGAATATAATTAATTTATTTTCTAACGCGGAGGCGTAAGCGAATACGGCGACGATTGCGTCTCTTTTTGGACCCTACCTTACGTCGCCCCTTATGCTTTTTCTTTTTTAGTACGGAACTCATTTCTGTCCTGATCTGATTGTTGAATTCTCGCTCTCCAATAATCTCTTTCTTTCTCGGTTAAATCTTCCCACCGTGATTGTTTAAATCCTTTTTTATCTGAAACGTATCTTAGATTCTTGGCTCTTTTATCGTAAACTGTAACGTCAGTCATTTAATTCATTGATCAGTTTTTCGTGCTTCTTCCACAAACGACGACCGTCCTGTAATGTTATTTCCCAATCAATGACATCAAACTCTTTTAAAGAACCGTCAGTATAATGAACTCGAACGCGATTGATTACGTCGCCTGACTGTGGATTTTTTTCTTGAAATCTAGTGACGCCACTAACTATTTTTTTTATCATCCTTTACGTGCCCTTGTGAAGGCATGTTTGTAAAGTAAATGGAACGCACATCTTTAATGGCGTGTTGTAGTTCAACCTTTTCTCTTAACACTTCGTATAATTCTTTAGTATGTTCAGCGTGATCATGTTCTTTGCTTGTGATGTATGCTGGTATATTTGTCAATAAAATTTCTCTTGCTTCAAGCTCTGATAAATCTCCAATCATTTTATTTAAAACTGATGCATATAGAGCTCTTTTAATAATACTATCTTTGTTCTGTTGTTCGGACATCGTGATCTTCTCCATTCTTTACACTTAATTGACTGTCGTCTTGATTATGTTCTTTGTCTATTAGATAGTGTAAATAAGAACCCATAGACATATATTTCTTTTGTGCCATAGGTTTTGCCTTATTGTACACATCAATTTTAATGGCTACAGATTTATACTTAGTAACATCTGTCATTTCTTTCTCCTAAATATTGTATCGTATTTCATATAATAATAGGTATATATGGGAATTTATATGATAGTCAAGGAGAATCTATGTGTCTTGTTTATATAAAATATCCTCTAAACTAGCGGCTTCTACGCATGTAAAGTTCATTGTTATATATCCTTCTAAGTCACTTAAATCTTCTTGCACCATTTGAAAGTAATCATTACATTCAAAATAACTACTATGATTGAGCTCTGAAGCTACACGCAAACATTCTTGTTCTACTCCTTGACCTATACACACAAAACCAACTAAAAAAAATTTTAACATTTACTCTTTTTCAATATATTCAAACTCCACCTTCAACCTTATCTGTTCCTTGGTTCGTTGTCTAATTATCTTTGATCCCGGTCGCCAACTTTTTGTCCTGCGTGATGTTGTCTTAACATCTATCAACCTGACCTCTCCTGTTTCATGGTGAACTAATACCATGTCAATGGGGCCAGAACTAGATACATTTTTAAATACCTCGTATCCTTGTTCTAAGAACTTTATAACGGCTTTATACTCACTAACGTCACCAGTTACCCTTTTTTCATTTCTCCCCATGATGAACCTATATCCATATCGACTTTCAATGGAACTTTTAATTGCACTGTATTTTCCATTGCTTCTTTGATTTTTTGAGCTTGTTTGTCAGACTCTATAGAACAATTTAGTTCATCGTGAACCTGTATGTGAGATACTATTCCCTCTTCATATAAATCCACCATGGCTTTTTTTGTCATGTCGGCACTAGATCCTTGTATTAATCTATTCAAAGCCTTGTAAGTCCAAGCACGTTTTAAGTCACGTCCGTATTCTTTCTCCGCTTGCCATAAAGGTAACGGCTTATGTATACCAAATGCTCGTGGTTCCCATGTATCAAATCTACATTTACGACCTAACAATGTTCTAAGAAACCCTACATTTTCTGCTTTACGAGTTGCTTGTTCCATTAACTGTTTTACAAAAGGCACGTTAGCATGAAACTGTGTAAACAAATCTTCTGTCTCATCTCTATCTAGTCCTAATTCACTTGCAAGTTTACCCTTACCCATACCATACATCATACCTAAGTTAATTGTTTTCGCGGTTCTTCTATCTATACCAGCCATGTCAGCAACGGCTTGATGAAAGTCAGGGTCTTCATGTGTATAAGATTCAATAACTTCATCTGCACCTTTTAATCCACCGCCGGTTAATGCAGCAAAGTGAACTAATACTCTAGGCTCTTGTTGTGAATAATCAAAGCTACCCCACTTACAACCTTCATCAGGAACAAAGATTGACCTAATCATTGGTCCGATATCCTTGTTTCTAGCTGGAATCTGCTGAAGATTAGGATTACTGTAACTAAATCTACCTGTAACTGTACCACCACTTTCACTGCGCATTTGATGTATATCAGCGTGAATACGACCTTTGTGCTCGTGTGTTAATATCGTATCAATGAATGTAGTGCGTGCTTTATTAAACTCTCTGGCCTGCACTATCATTTTAGCTAAAGGATGTTTGTGAGTTGTTAAAAAGTTTTTATCAAACTTTGGTTGACCTGACTTTGGTGTTCTTTCATAAGATATCTTTAACTTATCGAAAGCTTTAGCCACGCTGACAGCAGCCCAAACATCTACATCAACTCCTGTGTCTTGCTTAATTTTATGTAAAAGATCTTTTTCTTTTTTATTTAAATCTATTTTAATATGATTGGCTTTTTGTAAATCAACGCGAACTCCATTAGATTTCATATCTAATAAGCATGGGAAGAGCCGTGTTTCGAGATCAAAGATACTTGATAACTCTTGCTTAATTAATTCTACTTTAAAAAATTGCCATAGTCTGAGGGTCAGATCAGCGTCTTGTTCTGCATAAGGACCTACATACATAGGTGGTAATTTCCACATCTCTGCTTTTGCATCGACACCCCACTCCTTTGCGGCCTCGTATAATAGACCTTCTGACTTGGTATCTTTTAAATAATCTCTACCTAATTCATTCAAGGAGTATCTAAATCTATTTTCATCAATCAAGGGAGCGGCTATGAGAGTATCAATAATTTTACCTTTGACTTCTATACCCCACCAACGAAGCCAACCTACGTCATAAGAAGCGTTATGAAATATCTTATCGCAAGGTAATTCCATAATTTTTTTAATCTGACGCTTAACAATCTTTTCATCAAAGTTACCTCCACCCTCATGACGAATAGGAAAATAACCTTTCCAACCTTCGATAGCGATAGCTATTCCAGCAATGAAACCGTCTGCTCTTGCCCAACCTGGACCAGTAGTCTTGATATTAGGATCACAAGTTTCTAAGTCTATCGCTATTTCTGTAGCCTCTGATAAATCAGGCACCCTCTCAGGTGGCGTCCACTCGCTAGGTGGTTGAAATAGAGGCATTTGAGTCATTAGTCCTCTTTTTTTATTTCAGCAGCTATCGCAGCGTAACCAGCGATATCTACATAAGAATCTGGAGTGGCTTTATATTTTATTCTTGCCACTTTCATTAGTAGCATACACATAGCTACATCATGAGCTGATACTTCTTTTCCTAAATAAGAACTCCATAGATTTGCAATATTACAATGTGTGATAGTTTTATCACCGTAATCATGTGCTCTAGGGCCTGTAACTAATCTTATTGCTTCTTGTAAACATTTTTCACTATTCATCTTCTTTCTCCTTTTGTTGTTGTAAGTCTTGCAGTAATTGTTCCAAATCTTTCTTTAAAACTTTTACTGCTTTATCTAAATCATCGCGTCTAAGCTTTGCGCCTTCTGCTCTGACTTTAGAAATTTGTTTAATAGTTATCTGAAGTTGTTTTATAACAACGTTTGTAAATGACATTAAAAAGCCTCCGAAAATTCTCTGTCAGATTGAGATCTAACAATGTTTAATATATTCCTAGCACGTGTCATTCCAACATAGAATACTCGTCGCTCTGAATCCCTATGCTTCCAATACTCATCATCTGCTTTACGAGATAAGTCTGTTAGCAACATAACGTTATCTGACTCTCCACCTTTTGATCCGTGTATTGTCGATAACTTGATCCGTGGTTCGTGTCTTATGTTCTCACCACGACGTAAAACTGCTCTTACATAAATAGATTTTGACGGCGGTATATTTTTCAAAGCTTTATACCACGGCAACTCTTTATCTATTTTTAATCCGTAACTATCTTTTAATGTTTCGTAATTGTATAATTTTTCTTTGTCTGCTTTCTTCATACCCTTATGCTCTGTTCCTACTCCCTCTCCAGTCTTAATATAAGCATAGCAACTTTTCACTTGTTTAATACCTATTTCTTTACCCCTACGTAGATCTTCCCACGCTAAGATTGCTTCGTGTATTCTTTTATTAATAGAAGTTTTATCCGCTCTTTTGTAATAGTAACCGTAGATTTTTAAGTCCTCTTCTAACTTATCTAAACGATACCTATCCCTTGCTAAGATCAACCATTGACCTTCTTTCATTTTTTGTAACTGTTCAACAGGATGTATGTTTACCTCACCGTCATCATCTCTTGATGTCCACTCTTTATCTACTCTGTCTGATATTCTCGTAATTAGTTTATTTGCATGTTTATGAATTAATTTAGATAGCCTGTAAGATTTATTTAAGACAGTTCTATTACCTTCCATATTAATTAAATACTCAGGTCTGGCACCAGCCCAACGATAGATAGCTTGATCATCATCTCCGGCGACGTAGACTCTTTTACTATTTTCAATAATTCTTTCTACCATTTTCCATTGCAACCAACTCAAATCTTGTGCTTCATCTATTATTACCACGTCGAATTGAGGTATTGTATCGTAATGTTTTTTATTAAAGTCCACTATCAAATCAGTCAAATCAAATTTGTTTCTCTCTGACTTATATTGATGTAAAGCTCTATCTATATAGTTTAATTTTCTCCAGCCACCCTCTAAGTGACCTACACTAGGATCATTAAAAAAGTTTTCGGTTGTAAGTCCTCTGACTTTTGCACCGTCAATAACTTTCATAAATATATCATCAGGAAAACCAGCGCCATATGTTTCGGTGTTCTTGTTCGGATTACTAAGATTAATTTGTAGTTTATCTGATACCACTTTGTAGTCATCATCACTCATGATGTTTTCTTCTTTTAAATGTAATTCTCTGTAAGCTAAACTATGTAATGTTCGAAAGTTCATAAAATCTTTTGTGCTATAGTTTAATTGTGAAATAGCTCTAGATAGAGCTTCGTCTGCTGCCTTGTTAGTAAAAGCTAAATAAGCTATCTTGTTTGGTGATACTTTATTTTCTCGTAATTCTTTTTCTACGATACGAAGCAAGTGTGTAGTCTTCCCTGTGCCTGGTGGTCCGAATATTATGTTTCTCAAAAAGGAGCCTCTTCTCTCATGTCAGGTGTTTTAAACTCTTCATCATTCTTTTTTTGCCAAGGTATATACCATAAGTAAGTAGTTTTATTTTTTACCTTACGTCTAACATCACCACCACCTAATTTATTTCTAATGTGAGCAGTCATTTCTGTAGCACTAAAATCTTTAAAATCATTTTTCTTTAAAAACTTCTGTAACCAATCTGATCTAAAGAAAGCAGTCATTTTTTCAATCTTAACTTCTTTTTCAACACCTTTTTCCTCGACTATATCAATGTATTCTCTGTTCTCAAACAGGGCCTTACCCATTTCAATCTCGTCTATGTGTTCTGCTTCACCTTGATCCTCTAAAAATCTTTCTAATAAATTTTCAAATCTACCTGTCTTTGTAATCTCATGAGGCATTTGTATTACCTCTACAACCTGTAATAAAGATTGTATTCTATTATCCCAGTCTCCCGGTCTCATAATATTAGGCAATATATTTATTTCATTCAAACATGCTTTTCTAAATCTGTGTTGATCATACAACTGTTCTGTAGATAATTTTAATCTTCTACCGTCTATGTTTAAGAACCATGTGGACTCATCACTTTCAAACTTTGTTAAATCACTAACCTGATGTTGAAAAGAATTACCTATACCATATTGTTTCGCTCTGCATTGTATTGGCGAACAAACAGAACACATGGGTTGATCTTTGCATTTATACTGATAATCTTTTTTCTCGTGTTGATTAATTGTTTTTTGAACCTGAGCTGAACTAAGAGGTCTTTCCATATATTTGTGATTAAATTCATCTACTTTATCTTTCCATTGCTCTGGCCATTTTTTCTTTGCGTAAACTGCATACTGATACAAAGTATTGTCTCTACCGCCTTCAGGTATACCTTGTGACATAAGAGTTGCTATACAAGGAGGACCATCATCTAAATCATTTATTTGTTTTTCTACCTTAGGTTTGAAGTCTTTTAAATATTGTAGACCTGAAGAATGTTTTTCATATAGAAGAAAGAACTCATCTAATGTAATAGCTTGACCTTCGTCGTCAAATGCGTGCCTCATACTTTCATCACCACCGTGATAAGGTAAGTTTAAAAAATTACCTGTGTCTCCTCTATCTGCTCTTATTTCTATTTGTTTGGGAAACACTTCACAATTAGCATATCCTATCAATCCAGACCACTCTATTAGTTTGTCTCTAACAATCTTTGCTTGTGTTGGTTCTCTTAAAAATAAAAATATGTGAGCACCTCCACTCTTTGATCTACACATAACCAAAGGTAAATCCAATTTTCTAATCTTACTTATAATCTTTTTAAAATCTAAAGGATATGTATCTATGTCTATACAACCCCATATACAACTTGAATCATCTCTTATTGGTATGATACCTAGACTAGGATCCTTACCTTTAATATGATCAATCCATAATTGATCTGTTACAGGTTGTTTTAATATAAAAGCTTTGCCTGAAGCTTTCCCGTTTACAGATTGTCCGTCGCTTACGTATTGACCGTAGGCTCTGTCTAAGCCGTAAAAAATACTTTTAAACTTTTTTACTTTATCTTCCATGAACTAAAAGGGGCGGTTGCCCGCCCCTGTTTTTATTAGAAAGGAACCTTTTGATCTTCTGTTGCAGTTTCCTGTTCATATTTAACTTTGACTTCGCCTTTGTTTACACTTTCAGCAAAAGTCTTAGCCATGGAGTAATAATTAGTATCTTGTAGTTGGTCCTCTCTAGAGATCTCCCAACCATACCAATTACCTTTATCATTACCTTCCTTAACTGTTTTTAAACGATAGTAATGACTGTAAGAAGGAGGAGTGAATAATCCATTCTTACCTTTTAGCTTTAAATTAAGTAACATCGAGTTCCATTTTCTACTCTTCTTTAACTGAGTAGCTTTCATGGTAATCAAAGCTGGAGTTGCGTCACCACTATCTGTGATTAATAACACATAGTGATTACCACAAGTTTCAACATAATTACCATTAGAGAGTCGATCTTTATTGTTATCATCTCTCGTTGTTTTGGTTAAGACATCACTTGAAGCATCAAAGACACTTATCGGTGCACCCGATCCTTGTCCTCTGTCAGCCCACTCAACATATTGACGTTGATACGCACACGGTAAAACACGTATACCTTTTGACCCGTCATACAATTCACTTGTAACTGTATTAAAGATCATACCAGCTTTTGCGTTTTCAAGCTCTTCCAGTTCAGGAGAGAGCTGCATCAAGACTTTTAATCTTGGTGTTGCTAAATCATCTTGTGAGATATTTTCAAGTCCGCTAGAAGCGTCCATTTCCATAGTCTCTAGATTTAGTGCGGGTAGTTTGCTTTCTTCTTTTTTTGCAACACTGTTAGTGTTTGCACTTGCATTTGCCATTTTGTACCTCCTATGTACATTTTACTTTTTACTTATTTTGGTTTCGGCGCCAACAAAGACTCCGAATTTTTCCATAGGTAGTTCCTTACCTTCGTTAATTTGCTCTCTTACAAAAGCTTTCAACGTCATAGGTTCTACCCATAGTTTTTGCTGAGGATCGTAACCAAGCTCTTGAATTCTATTTATAAATTCAGAAGCTGTTATATCTTCACCTTTACCGAACGTAGCAGATACTTGATTCTTAATCAAGTCGCCATGTCCGTTATCACGAAGCCACTGAAAAGCGTCCTCGCGAAACCTTACTGGAATAGAAGCTTGAACTTTTTGTTTCACTTTAATTTGTGAACCGTCTTTAAGTGTCAAACTTTCTAAGCCAAGTTCCGCCATTCTGGCTGGAATTATTTCTTCTGATAACTTTCGAATATTCTTAGCTTTATCTTTTAACATTTGTTCAAGCTCTTCATATTCTTTTTGTTCTGACGCTAATTCAGAACAAAGACCAGAAACTTCTTTTAGTGAGTTATCACCAATAGTAGGTTTGGAAACATCTGCTTCCATATCATCTAACAAACTATTCATCTATTTCTCCTCTCTCATACAAATTTACTTCAATGGGATAATACTTGTATTCACGTTTATCCCACTTCAAACATTTGAATCTACCACGATTATAACTCGCAGCCATGGCACACGCAATACCAATAATAGAAGGATCTCCTATAAGTAATAAATAATCATCATCACTAAAATCTTTTAATTTTCTGTGAAGACGTTTAACAGTTGGTCCTGTGCTTAAAACTAACTGAGAACCCTCTGGTAACAAAAGTTCTAACTTGCCATATTTTTCGGCACTTAAAACATTTTTACCCACTACTTCTTGTACTACAAATACTGCCATTCTTAATTCTAGTTTTAATATAGTCATTGACAAAAACTTTTGCAAGTATTAATTTTATTTTAAGAATTAAAGAAAGAGTTAGTTATGGATTATAAGTTTAAAACAAAGCCATACGAGCATCAATTAAAAGCTTTGGGTGCTTGTTGTAATAAAGAAAATTATGCTCTGTTTATGGAAATGGGCACGGGTAAATCAAAAGTATTGGTCGATAATATAGCTATGTTGTATGACAAAGGTAAAATAAATGCAGCTTTGATTATTGCACCAAAAGGTGTTTATAGAAATTGGGAGAGACAAGAAATACCTGTTCACATGCCAGAACACATAATTTATGATATAGTTACTTGGTCTCCCGCAACCACTAAAAAACAACAAAAAGAAAATCAAAGATTATCAAAACACGGCGATGAGTTAATTTTATTTTTAATGAACATAGAGGCTTTTAGTACAAAAAAAGGTTTGGTAATTGCAGAAAGATTTTTATTATCTCACTCTGCCATGATGGCAATTGATGAATCAACAACCATAAAATCACCCACTGCTTCTAGAACTAAAAACGTCGTAAGTCTTAGAAGATTTGCAAAGTATAGAAGAATATTAACAGGATCTCCTGTAACTAAATCACCGTTAGATTTATACACACAATGTTATTTCCTTGATCCGTTGTACTTGGACTTTTCTTCTTATTACACCTTTCGTAACAGATACGCTTTGATGGTAGATAGAAGTGCGGGCGGACATACATACAAATTAGTTACAGGTTATACCAGACTGGACGAACTCAATAGTAAATTAGATAAATTTTCTTACAGAGTTCTCAAAGAAGATTGCTTAGATTTGCCTGATAAAGTTTACATGAAAAGAAATGTTCCTTTAACACCTGAACAAACTAAAGCATACGACGACATGAAAAAGCACGCTATGGCAGTTTTACAAAATTCTAAAACAACTGCTGCTAGTGCGTTAGCACAAATGATTAGACTTCATCAAATTACTTGTGGTCATATTAAAACCGATGCTGGTGAAGTTAAACATTTAAAGAATAACAGAGTCAACGAACTCTTAAATATATTAGAGGAGATAGATGGCAAAGTCATTATTTGGGCGATATATCGTCATGACATCAAACAAATTAACGAAATACTTTCAGAAAGATACGGAAAAGAAACTGTGGAGTCGTTTTATGGTGATACTCCTGAGAATACTAGGCAGGATATTGTTATTAGGTTTCAGGATAGAAAAGACCCTTTGCGATTTTTTATCGGCAATCCTAGAACAGGTGGATATGGTCTCACTCTCACTGCTAGTAATACTGTTGTGTATTATAGCAACAGTTACGATTTAGAAACAAGATTGCAATCTGAGGATAGAGCGCATAGAATAAGCCAAACAAAAAAAGTAACGTATATTGATCTCATGTCTGAAGGGACAGTTGATGAGTTTATCATCAAAAATTTGAGAGGAAAAATAAACTTAGCTAATAAAGTCTTAGGGGAGGACTTAAAAAAATGGCTTATTTAAATCACAATCTACCGCCGTTTAGTGCTTTTATTAGAAATGAATATTTATACGATCATGAAAAAGGTCACGGCGAATATACATTTACCGATGTGCATACCGTTAATAGTTTAGAGCGAAGAGCTTTACTGTTTGAGTGTTTATTGCCAAATGGAGTCAACTGGACCAGGAGACCCATTCATGCTTTTTGTTGGAAAAAAGATGCACCAAAACATCCTTTAAATATACATCAGTATTGGGATTGTTTTTCTCCTTATGTTGATGTTCAAAGAAGAAATAGACTAGCTAATTGTAGAGCAGAACTTGTAGATTATAAAGGCACAAAAAGAAAAGGCACTTATATGTTTACAATAGACTGGGCGTGGGAAAATAAAGCAGGAATGTTAGATACAAATTTCAGTGAAGATCCTGAACACAAATGTGCTCACATGTTTAGAATGGATGACGGTAATTTTTTTGCTTATCCAAACAACAGAACTATTTGGTATGACGATGCTTTTATGGAAGAAAGACTATCAGAAAATCCTGGTTATAAGATAGATCAAAATTTTTACACAGTGGAAAACACTAGAGAAGAAGATACTAAAACTGATGACTCTTACATGACTCAGTTTGAACGTCCTTAGTGAAAATATTCTTTGATCACATTACAGGTAAACTAACACATTACGATTTATTATACAGTCTTCCCTTAGCGGAGTTTGAAGAAAGTGAATACGACTATGCTTTTGAAAATGGCTGGTTGCCTCTGTCTTGGTATTATACAAAAATAAATCATATAACTTGGATTAATGCTAGGTCTACTAGATTAAAATTATCAGAATTTACTTTTTCTAAGAAACAAAAATATACTTTAAATAAAAAAGATATATACGTTACTGTCTTTGATAAATTACCTTGGCATTTACAAGACGCTTGTGCAGGTATTTATAAAAAATACATACGACATAAAAAATATTTTGAAGTCAATAACGAAAAAGAAAGCGAAGAGTTTATGCGCGATGATCCAATTGATTGGAAATATTTTGTTTACTACTACAAAGAAAGACCCATAGCATTTACAGAAGCTATGTTAGTTAATGATCACTTTATGACAGGACAATTTGCTTGGGATTACGAAAATGAAAAATTAGGTATGGGCACTTATGCAACTTTATATGAAATAAAATATTGTTTACTAAACAATTATAAAAAATATTACTTATCTTACAGTTATGAAAACAGTAGTTCTTATAAATCAAAATACGATGGTTTTGAATTTTGGACAGGCAGAGATTGGTGTAAGGATAAAAATATATATAATCAGCTTTGTAAAAATGACAGTGATATTAATACCTTAGCAGACTTAAACGACAGTCAACAAAAATATTTTGATTTAGTTTTTGGCACTCATACCTGATAAAGGATTATTTAAAGCTTTATCTATTTTTAAATCAAGACTCTCTTCTAACAACTTCATTTCATCTATCAGTTCTCTAGAATCTTCTTTCTGTCTGTCTTCCACGTCATTCACAATTTCAGTAATGTGACGGACGTCTCCTTCGACAGAACGTAAATCTGTTTTAAGGTCATCTTTAAGTTCACGACTAACCTGACTTATTAGGTTTATCTCCTCTAAAACTATATCTAACTCGCTTTTAAGACCTTCAACTTTTTGTAAAACTATTTCCATTTGTGCTTGAGTTTCACTTTCTACAAGTGCAATCTTCTTATCAAACCCGCTGAGGTCAGGCTCCTGATAGGCTTCAATGGCTGCGGACATATCCTGAAAGCGTTTATACATTTCAAAGCCACCGTACAAAGCACCCACGGCACTACTAAGTGCAAGGACGATTGCCATCATCTTTCCTCCTTTAAAGGAGATTCCGCCTATCGAGACTTCTGCCACTGTGAGTTCACCATATCATCTATTGTTTGTTGTTGTGCCATATCAAATAGAATACCATACTGATCTTCTATTGTCTTGTTTAAATATTCATTAACATTTGTGTCTACAATTGTAGATTGTGTATCAAAGAATGATTTTGTATTACCAAGTATTTGCATAACTATCAACGTTTTCATTTGAGCAGCGTCATCATATCTAGCCTTATCATCAATTTTTTTGACAATTTTAGTAGCTGCTTTTTCTTTCTTTGATATCTTTGGTTTAGATGATTTCTCTTCTTTTGGCTTTTCTTCTGGATCTTTTTCTTTTTGTTCTGATTGCGGTTCTTTTTGTTCTGATTCCTGTGATTCTTCTTGAGATTCTTCGGTAGTCTCTTCTTCAGGTTCTGGTTCTATCATCTCAGGCTCTTCTTTTATTTCTTCCATTGGTGGTGCAGTTTCTTCAGGTTCTGGTTCGGGAGCCGTGATCTCTGGTTCAGGCATGTCTTCTACTGAAGCTATCATCTCAGGCTCTGGTAACTCTTCAAGTTCCATTTGTATTTCTGCTTCAACA
>Ga0098042_1000720_pt1 | contig 12779 bp, 18 predicted proteins | sample 9_EtaG_FD_75066 | JGI IMG/M metagenome (GOLD analysis project Ga0098042, IMG submission 75066) | Marine viral communities from the Subarctic Pacific Ocean - 9_ETSP_OMZ_AT15188 metaG | ecosystem: Environmental > Aquatic > Marine > Oceanic | place: Pacific Ocean | collected 2015-01-10
ATAAAATATCGAAAGTAAAATCTAATCCAACTGAGGTCGAAAAGCCTTCGGCTCCACAATAAAAGCCTTATCTAGCATAGAATCTACTTGAGTCATCATATTATCCCAATCCTCTTCTAGATAGCCATTCACCACCCCGTCGGAAAAAGTCACTAAGACTTTACCTACTGTATCTTTTAATACCGGGTCGTATACTTGATGTCGTTGGACAGCAAGTACGATTTTTGTTTTTATATCGTTCAACATAGCGTTGTCCTTTGTAAAAGCGGGAGATCGAAACAGGGAAATACTCCCGCTCTTATAGGTATTTATATAGTTTTTTTGGGTAAAATGATACGAAAAAGTCAAGTAAAAAAAGTACCCGCCCTGGGCGAAACGAGGAAAATACGAAACCCCAAAAAACCAAGGCGGGTCTTCTGTACGTCTCACCCGCTGTTCACGGACGGGTGTAGACCAGACGTACTATCCGATCGTTCTAGGCGTAGGATCAAATCGTCAAAAAACCCCTACCGATCGAAACTTCACCAAAGACAGGAGAAAGTAAGGAAAACTCCTGTCCTTGGATTTCTTGCGAGAGCAAGTCAGATCTCATCCATCTGATTGGGAGGTAGACTTCTGAGATAATTACTGATTCTCGCTATCAGTAATCAAGAGGAGAGATCAACTATGGAAATATAGTCTTGCGGAGACTGTGACCCCTCCTCTTCATTACTGAAGAGTCCTATTCCTCAAATTCTTTTCAAACAAACTTTCTATATCGTCAAGTTCATTGAGGTCTCCGTTTAAGATTTGCCTGCAGCTCCTCAGAGAATTGATCTCCCCTTGGACTTCTGCCATGGCCCATAGCTCTGATAGCCAATGGTACGCAGAACCTTTTTCCTTGTCGTATTCCAGGCTAGGCTCTGCATTATTTTTAATCTTAGACTCAATGATCTTAATCATGCTATCTTTTAATTTCTCTTTTTCTTTTTGAGTTAAACTATAACTACGCTTGGATTCTTTTGTCATACTCTTTGTCTACCAATTGTGAAAGGATACCTGATATTTTCTTATCCTTTCCTGCTAGTCTTTTTAACTTCTTATGAGTTTCTACTCTCACAATAACTGATTTATATTTTGTCGTATCGGTCATACTATTTCTCCCTTTGTATATTCTTCTAGAATAGTAAAGAGCGCCTCCATGTCTTGGATCAGCACTTTATACTGTAATTTATGTTCGTTAGTTAATCGGTGAAATCCTTTAGTTTCTGGAATTTCATTGGCTTTTGCCAATGCTTCATCAAATACTGCAAAGGTTCCCCCTAGCTCTTCTTGTTTTTCTCGTTCTAGTTCGTTTACTCGTCCCATTTTATTCTCCTGTATTTCTAAGATAATATATAGTATCTCCTATTGTTATTGTCAAGTGATTATTAAAAATAAATATTTTTACCTGCGACATTATGTCCAATTGCTTTCTCCATGTTTATGGGATAATATGGGATTACGAAAGGAAAAAACTATGGAAGATAAAAAAGAAACTCTTGAGTTCGGTTGGAAATACAACGAACCCTGGAGAAAATTAATAATAAACAAAAGTCCTGATAGTGATAGATACATCATACAAGTATACGAACACGAGTGGGATGATGAAGGAAATCTAACTCGAAGAGATCTTATCATTAATTCAATAGTTGAGAGTCTCGACATTCTCTACAAAGACTAACAAGTCGGGGGCTTAGGCCCCCTTCTTTTTCTTCCCTTCTATCAACCAAGATTTAAGTTTTTCACCTAACGATTGTGATGCTAAATCAATCTTATTTCTGAGACTACTTACAATGTTTTCATCAACAGTTTTCTCAGATATCAAATCAATATAAGTCACATTATTCTTTTGACCGATACGGTGCGCTCTGTCTTCTGATTGAATTCTTTTTTCTAAGTCATAGTTATTTGAAAAGTAAATAACAGTATGCGCCTGGGTCAATGTCAATCCATAGCCACCTGTTTGTTGGTTAGCCACAAAAAATCTAACCTCACTTTCTTTATCTTGAAAAACTTTTACAATATCTTGTCGATCTTTATCTTTGGTATCACCGAAGTAAGTCACGACAGTTTCTTCTCCATACTTTTTTGATAATGCTTTTTGTATATCAAAAATACTTTGTCGATAGTTTGCCCAAATAATAATCTTACCTTCTGTTTCTTCGATTACATTTAGCAGCTCATCAAGTCTATTGTTTTTCAAAGGAATTGATTGTCCGTCGTCCGTGGGCAAGTATCCACAAGTAATCTGATGTAAACGTAGAAGCATTGTCATTGTATTCGTGACAGATAAAATATCCTGGTCGAGTTGCGTAATCGCAAATGTCGATAGATCATTGTACGCCTTCTCTTGTTCCTTCGTCATCTCAACGTATCGAGGTTGATAAATTTTAGAAGGCAGATCCAAACAATCTTCTTTTAAAACTCTAAACGAAAAGGTCCCTAACTTTACAGATAACTCATCTAAGTTTCGAAAGCCAACCACTTGAGAAAATGCATGACTAGATGTATGTCGTTTTACTTCGATTGCATAACGAGCCTTATAAGCATAGTAAGAACTAAAGCCTAAAAGATCCTCATCTAAAAACTGACATTGAGAATATAAATCCAAAGGATTTTTCGTGACAGGAGATCCTGTGAGTATTCGACGATACTCGGCAAGTTTACAAATCTTTAAAATATTTTTTGTACGTTTAGCAGTTGGACTTTTAATCGTGGTGCTTTCGTCAATGGCCATTAAACTTTTGGTGCCTAATAGATATCGATCAAGAAACTGTACTGCTGGCTGATGTGCGAGAGCTTCAACGTTCATTAAAAAAATATCTAATCCGTCAAAGGAGCTAGACAACTCATCTAAACTTTTTTGATCTTCTTTTTTTCTAGAACTTGGTGCAACCCAGGTAGTCACTCTTGTTTCAATATGCTCAGGTAGATGTGCCGGTAATTCTAATCGCTCCCAATTACGATAAACACCTTTCGGTGCAATGATAACTGCAGCATTTATTTTACCTTCGTCATAAAGCATAGCGATATTGTCGATCAATACTTTTGATTTGCCTGTTCCCATTTCCATGAAGTAGGCAAAATTTGTTTTGTCCCAACTACAACCTAATGCTTGTAATTGATGTACGAATGGCTTCGTTTTAAAATTCGGATACATAACTAATAATAACTTTCTAAGTTCTTTATATAGGATTGATTATATTGATGTCAAGAGTTTCTTGCTACAAAAAGTTGTGAGATATATTCCTGGATCTTTTATTGTTTCATAGGCTTGCGTTGCAGCTAATCGACATTCTTCTAACGAATCAAATCTTTGAGGAGGAATATCCTCAATACAAGTGCTTCCTAATGGGATATAAGGATCGTTAATACAAAGCCAAATCATCATCACATATTTCATACTTGAAATAGTATAGGAAATAATCTATGTATCATAGATATAATTATAGAATGTTAAAACACTTAGATTTATTTAGCGGTATCGGAGGCTTTTCTTTAGGATTAGAGACTGCAGGTTTAGTAGAAACAGTTGCTTTCTGTGACTTTGACGAATACTGCCAACAAGTTTTAAAAAAGAATTTTCCAGGTGTGCCTGTCTATAATGACGTAAAGGAGTTGAATCATGAAAGACTTAAAGCAGATGGAATTGATACCATCGACATCATCACAGGAGGATACCCTTGCCAACCTTTCTCCGTCGCAGGTAGAAAAAAAGGTGAGCAAGATTCGAGACACGTCTGGCCAGAAATGTTTAGACTTATCCAAGAGCTCAGACCTACTTGGGTCATTGGAGAAAACGTTGGTGGACACATTAAACTCGGTCTCGACACCGTACTCGAGAACTTGGAGAGTGAAGGTTACTCCGCAAGGACGTTTAGTATTTCAGCTTCTAGCATCGGTGCAAACCACAAAAGAGAAAGAGTCTGGATTATGGCCCACTCCGACGAGATGCAACGACAGTTTTTATGTAGACAAGAGTCCGAACAAACACAAAAGACATTCGAGGGGATTGGCGAGCGAAGTGGAGCACCGATCTCTATGGCCGACTCCGAACGCTTGGGACGGGAAGAGGGGGCCCAGGAGTCAAAAGAATTTGAGGGAAAAGAATCATCAGATCAATCTGATAACCGCAGTGAAAGACGCACAGAGTCCCGAGCCGGTGAAGATGTGGCCGACACCGAGGGCAGCGATAGGAATGAGTATGAGATTGACGGAGAACATGGCGAAACTGAGACACAAGAAATACTTAGAGACGGAAGTAGCGTATCAAGAGTCGGCTCCTGGTGGTCAGTTGAACCCGACGTGGGTCGAGTGGCTCATGGGGTACCCGACCGGGTGGACAGACTTAAATGTTTAGGCAATTCGGTTGTACCTCAGATACCTTATGTGATAGGTTTAACTATAAAAAAGATTTTAGAGAATGAATAAAATATATGTGACTACAAATACGAAACTACCGACAGGTGGTTATAGAGATATTTCAGACTGCGAACGATTTGGTTTACCAATCATTATGTTTGAAAACCCAAAGCAAATTCAGGTCAATTCCAATAGATTTGTTTTCTCAATAGAGAATAAATTAAAGGATTTTACATCAAGAGATTATTTATTATTGATGGGTGATCCGGTGTTAATTGGCATGGTTTGTGCGGTTGCAGGAAAAATTACAAATAATAATTTTAAAGTATTGAAATGGGATAGAGAAAGTGCTATATATATTCCTATAACAATAGAATTATAATAGGAGAATAAAAATGGGTCTATTAGATAAAGCGTTAGAGCAGTCTAAAATAAATTCTTTAGACAGTGCTCAAGTCTCTGATATTGGAGAAGCCTGTACTGAATTAGATAATGTAAGGCAAGCCAAAGCTGATAAAGCTGCAGAGATAAAGAAGTTAGAAGAGAGAGAGTTTCAATTAGAAAATGAAATTATCCCTTCAATGATAGAAGATGCAGGAGTTAAATCTTTAACCCTGACAGACGGAAGTAAAGTTTCTATCAAAGATCAACTACGTGCGAACATCACAATGGAAAACGAAGACTACTGTTTCAACCGACTAAAAGAAATGGGTCTTGATGATGTTATTAAGAACGAAGTAAAGTTGACCTTTGGTCGTGGACAAGATTCTGATGCAACTAATATTATGACTGAACTACAAGATCGTGGTTTATATCCAAGTAATAAAAAAGGTGTTGCATGGAATACACTCTCCAAACTAGTAGAGGAACAGATTGCCAAGGGTTCGATGACATCTGTTGATCAAGAAAAGTTTGGCGTTTACACCTTTAAGAAGGTGAAGATCGAACGAAAAAAATAACAATAGGAAAATAAAAAATGACAAATGCAAAAGCAAATGGTGCAGTCACCACAAAGACTGAAAAACTACCTGCGATGAACATGGCAAGCCTTGAGAAGTTTGCAGGTACGGGCCTTGATACCATCACTACTGATGATATCGCAACGCCAAGATTAAAAGTCTTGGCACAAATGTCTCCAGAGTTGGAAGAGATTGAAGGTGCAAGAGCCGGTATGATCTTAAACTCTGTGAGCAAAAAAGCATACCCTGGGCAAGAAGGGATCAAAGTTGTTGTCTGTGGGTATGAGAAAGTGTGGTTAGAATGGCAAGACAGAGGTAAAGGTTCTTCTGCTCCTGTTAATATCTTTTCAGCAAAAGATAAACCACAAAACGCAGTACGTGGAGATGACGGAAAGTTCCGTCTTGAGAGCGGAAACTACCTAGAAGAATGTGCAAACTTTTATGTGCTTCTTTTAAATGGTGGTGTGGCTCCAGAGCCTGCAATCATATCAATGAAAGCAACACAATTAAAAGCTGCGAGAAGTTGGGCTTATAGTTTAAAGAATGAATTCATTCAAAACCCACAAAGCAAAAAACTTTTCTTAGCTCCTAGTTGGTATCGTATCTACGAACTAACTACTACCAAACAATCTAATGATAAAGGTTCTTGGTATGGTTGGGTTGTCAACAAAGGTGAGTTCTTAAACAAGGAAGACACTTTTGATATGGCTGCAAATTTCAATGAGTCTGTTAGAAAAGGTATTGTTAAACCTAAGTACGACGACGAAGTTGAAACTTCAAACGCATCTGGTGACATTCCGTTTTAATGGAACCAAGGGTCTCTAAATTTAAAGAGATCTTTCTAGGGTTGGAGCGTGCTTATGGTACGTTCCAGCCTGGTGAGAGTTTTCGAGAAGACAATAAAGCTGAGGGTAAATCTTTTATCCATAAGCAACAGATCGAAGACACCTTATGGGAGGATCATCTTAAAGGTGCATGGCCTAGTCTAGGCATCTTTCCAATAAACGACGAGGATAAATGTCGTTGGGGGTGTATTGATATAGATCAGTATCCTCTTGATCATTTAAGTATCGTCACCAAACTTAAAGAAAAAAATTTACCATTCGTTGTCACCAAATCTAAAAGTGGTGGAGCACATCTGTTTTTATTTTTTAAAGATTATGTTCCTGCAGGAGCAGTGCAAAAAAAGATTAAAGAGTTAGCGTCCTTGATGGGTCTAGGACATTGTGAAGTTTTTCCAAAGCAAGACAAATTAATTAGAGAGGGTATCAATACAAAGGATTGGGAAGTGGGTAGTTTTCTTAATCTGCCTTATCATAACGGTTATGATTACTCTGATAGGCATGCTTTCAATGATAAAGGTAATGCATTATCTTTGGATGAATTTTTATTAGAGGTAGAACAAAAATCTATTACCTTAGACCAACTAAAAAAATTATCTTTAACAAACGAAGCATCAGAGTTTAAAGATGCACCGTTTTGTATTGAAGCATATTTGACAGAGAATAAACAAGTTCAACAAGGCAGTAGAGATAGTTTCTTATTTCAATACGCTATCTTTGCTAAGAAAAAATATGGAGAAAACTATGAGGAGGAGGTTCATAAGTTTCATCATAAATATTTTGCGGATCCTTTATCTCCTAAACAATTAGAAAAAATAATCAAGCAGGCAGATAAAAAAGAATGGGGCTATAAGTGTAAGGACCAACCTATGTGTTCTTATTGTAATAAATCAAAATGTAGAATTAGAAAGTATGGAGTAGGAGATAGTAATGTTATTACCGATATCGGAAATGTTGTTCAGCATGGTGATGATGCTGATACTATTTATCATGTCACGTTAAATGATGAGCATAGATTAGTTTTGAATGTAGAGGAGTTATACGATCAACACAAATTTAGAAAGAAGTGTTTGACTAAAATTGCATCAATGCCTTCAATGATGAATCGTGATGATTGGGACGCTTTTGTTTTAAGTATTGTATCTAAAGCTATAAAAGTAGCGCCCGACTTTGAGGTTACACCTGAGGGTCAATTTAAAACCATTCTTAATAGATATATTTCTAATCAAGCCAACGCAGTGGACATAGAGGAGATTCTCAATGGTCAGTGTTTCGTGGACGAAGAAGATAACAAAGTTTATTTTAGGTTAGATCAACTTCAAGAATTTATGAAGAACAGAAGGTATGCTCAACTAACAGGTATTCAATTAGGTATTTATCTAAGAGAGTTAGGTGGGGATAGTACCAAAAGAAAATTAGGAAACAAAAAAGGTCAATTAGTTTGGTGGGTCCCTAATGATAAGTTTAATACTAAGGTAGAATTATTACCTGAAGAAGAAGTAAAAGAGGAGACCATACCATTTTAGAAAATGTTTGTAAGATTATAGGTCCTCCTGGTACAGGTAAAACAACAACACTATTACGCATTGTTGAGGAGCAGTTGTCCGAGGGCCGTGAGCCAGATAGGATTGGCTATTTTTCTTTTACAAGGAAAGCAACACAAGAGGCAATAGATAGAGCGTGTACAAAATTTAAACTTCCTCGTAAAGAATTAAAATGGTTTAGAACTTTACATAGTTTAGCCTATCAATGGATGGGTTGCACAAATACAGACATCATACAAAAGCAAGACTTCAAAGATTTCTACAAAGAATATGGAATAGATATATCTCAGTCTATCAAAGTAGAAGAGAACGTCGTAGGAGAAGAAGAGTCTGGGCTACACTTAATAGATTTATACAGAGTAAAAAATACCTCTTTAGAAGAAGAGTTTAGAAAGTTCGGTCATGTCAAAGGAGGACTCGCTAGACTACAAAAGATAGATAAGAACTATCGTCTGTTTAAAAAAAATAGAACTATCAAAGATTACACAGATTTAATTACAGAGTTTAATAAAATACAAATGTCTCCTAAACTAGATATTGTCATTGTCGATGAGGTTCAAGATTTAAAACCGAACGAGTGGCAGATGGTTCAAATTATGATGAAGCAAGCCAAAGCTATTTACTTAGCAGGGGATGATGATCAAGCAATTTATTCTTGGAGTGGGGCAGATGTTTCTAAGTTGATTGATCTAGACTGCCATTTGCAAGTGTTGAATCAATCCTATAGAATACCAAAAACAATATTCGCAAAGTCAAATAGTCTTGTATCTAGAATTAAAAAAAGAATTACTAAAGAATGGCAGCCTAGAAATGATCAAGGCAAAGTTAAAAATACAAACTTTGAGAGTATTGATTTAAGAGAAGGTCAGTGGTTGATTTTGGGTAGAACAAATTATTATATCAACAACGTCGCAGAAGAGTTGAAAAATAAGGGTTTTTTGTTTGAAAAAAATAATTATCTTTCGATAAGTTCAGACGTGGCAGTGGCTTACAGAAGTTGGAGGGCCTTACAAAAAGGTCAAGAAATATCTTATGGTCAAGTTAGAACAATGTATCAATACATTTCTCTTGGCTCAGAGGGTGTGTCTCGTGGTAAGAAAAGTTTACCTGGGGCAGATCAAGAAAGTAAATTTTCTTATGAAATATTATCCAAAGAGTGGGGACTCAATATTTCTTTGAACGCACCTTGGGAGGTAGCTTTAAGCAGAATAAAAGAATACGATAGAATATATATTAAACAAATACTAAATAGCGGGCATGATTTAGATGAGAAAGTTAATATAAAATTATCTACAATACATGGTGCAAAGGGAGGCGAGAGTCAAAACGTTGTTGTATTCTCAGACATCTCAAAAAGAATTAATGATAGTATGTGGTCGAATAGAGATGATGAAAGAAGAGTTTTTTATGTAGCTATGACTAGAGCAAAAGAAAATTTATATATCATTCCTTCCACTTCACCCTATGAATACGAGGAGATACTCAGATGATATTTGAACAACAAATGGATTTGTTAAAAAAAGAAAACAAACCAGAGTGGACGAGACCTAACTTTCCAGACATCACAGGAATACAACAAGTAGCTATAGATTTAGAAACATACGATCCCGAGATTAAAAATCTTGGCGGTGGTTGGGCAACGAACAAAGGTTTTGTTGTAGGTGTTGCAGTTTCTTTTGATGGCTTTGATGGTTACTTTCCAGTGAGGCATGAACGAGGGGGAAATTTTTCAGAAGAGGATGTTAAGAAGTGGTTAAAAAAATTATTCAAAGAGGACCCCATAGTTGTTTGTCACAATGCTGTTTATGATTTGGGTTGGCTTCGGCGTTGGGGTGTCGATTGTAATGTCACTAAGATATACGATACTTTGATAGCTGCTCCTTTGGTTGATGAGAATAGATTTAGTTATAGTTTAAATAATTTATCTAAAGATTATTTAGGAGAGAGAAAGCAAGGAAATATTTTAGAAGACTTTGGTAAAGAGCATGGCTTCAAAGCAATTGAAAATATGCATCTTGTTCCTGTGGAGTATGCAGGAATTTATGCAGAGCAAGATACTAAATTGACATTAAAACTTTGGGAGTTTCTAAGAGTTGAAATACAGAAGCAAGGACTCACCGATATATTTAATTTGGAAACAGACTTGCTTCGTCTTTTACTAGAGATGAGATGGAAAGGTGTCCGGGTTGATTTAGAGAAAGCAGAAAAGACAAAGAAGTTTTTCAAATCAGAAGAAGAAAAAATTTATTCTAATATCAAAAAAGAAACATCAATAGATATTGGTAGTTCAGATATTTATGCAGCAGCATCTTTACAAAAAATATTTGATAAACTTGGAGAGAAATACGAACTCACAGAAAAGAATAAACAAGCTAAAATTAGCAATACTTTAATGAAAGAGAGTGAGAATCCTTTAATTCAATCAATCTCTGTAGCCAGGGAGTATAATAAGGCTCACACCACATTTATTGACTCTATTTTAAAACATAATGTGAACGGTAGGATTCACGCTGAGATCAACCAGCTCAAGGGAGAGTTTGGGGGCACGGTCAGTGGGCGGTTGTCCATGAATAATCCTAACTTACAACAGGTCCCTTCTCGTAATGAAATCATAGGTCCCAAGATACGATCTTTGTTTCTACCTGAGGATGGGGAAAAGTGGGCATCTTTAGATTATTCTCAACAAGAGCCTAGATTGCTCGTGCACTATGCCAAAAAACACGATTTAGAGGGCGCTGAGACCCTAATTAAGTTCTTTCATGAAGGAAAGGACTTCCACCAAGTAACTGCTGATATGGCTCAAATATCAAGGAAAGAAGCCAAGACCATAGGATTAGGACTGATGTATGGTATGGGTATAGCAAAACTAGCAGATTCACTAGATATCAGCCCCGATGAGGCCAAAGCCTTGAAGAAAAGATACAATGACAATGTTCATTTTTTAAACAATATAATTGTCAAAGCCACTCGATATACAGAACAGAATGGCTATATCAATACCCTGCTCGGTAGAAGATGTCGATTTGATCTTTGGGAAAACAAAGACTTTCATGACAAAAGAATGATGAATCATGAGAACGCTAAGAAGACTTGGGCGTGGAATGAAATGAAAAGAGCAGGAACCTATCGTGCATTGAATAGGTTAATACAAGGTTCAGCAGCAGATCAAACCAAAAAAGCCATGGTGGATCTGTGGAAAAACTTAGGCATGGTTCCTATGATTCAAATACATGACGAACTCAACGTCTCCATAGCCAACGAGACCCAGGTGAAAGAGATTAAAGAGATAATGGAGTCTGCTGTTGAACTTCATGTGCCCGTCAAATGCGAGGCAAAAATTGGTAAAAACTGGGGAGAAATAAAATGAGAATATCTTATGACAACGGTAAATTAAATTTATCTTTAACTAATGAAGAAGTGGACCATATTGCTGATAACAAAGGTAGAAGTATACCGATGGATATTAGTTGGTTAAAGGTTCTACATGAAGACATATCTAAATGTGTCATGGCTCATTGGTCTAAAGTTGAGGTATGGGATGCTTTAGAGTCACATCAGAAAACTATAAAAAGCATGGCTAAAAATAAAAAATAACATTATATTCTCCATCAAATTACAAGGAGATAAATAATGTTTAGTTTAACTAATAAAGCAAAGAATCACTTCTTAAATTTTTTTAAGGGTGATGATAAAAAAGAAGAAGAGTTAATCGACTTCTTAAAAGCAGAATATAAAAAGGACTGGAAAGCAGCTTACGCTTGGTACCTTGAAGAAGGAACTTTACCCAATTACGTAAGAAGATCTATTTAGTCTCTGTGGTGTAGCGTTTGCCATTCCAAGTAAACGCTTTTGCACCCTTCTTTCTAAAGTGTCTAAACGCTTCACCGAAGGAAACACCGCCTTTTGATTTACCAACATTATAGTTTTTTGTATCAGACCTCTTTTTAATATTTGATCCAGGGGATGCTGATGTGGGCTTCTTAGGCTTTTTATTACTCATCCCTGCTTTAGATGCGGATCTAGTAGAATCAGCAAGATTTTTTTCTTTCATTTTTTTAAAGTCAGATATGGCTTTGTTTCTTTCACCTCTTGTAACTTCTTTTAATCTTGCGGTCTTACCCACTATGTCTGAATCTTTTGGTGACTTTTCAGATTTTTTACCTCTGAACTGTCTATGTTTTAATACTTGTTTTGCCATTACATACTCCTCATGTGTTAGCTACTATTTCGGCTAGAGATTCACAGCGTTTCGGGGTTTGTTTATGCCACCTCGAATCCTTCATTTCATCCGCTGCGGTTTTCCATTGTTTGACTCTCATCGCTTTCCACATCTTTTTAAACTTAGATACGCCTGTGGTACCTAGTTGAAAAACCATTTCTAGTATAACTTCTCCTACGTGTTGAGGCAAGTCATGACCGATATTATCTTGTATTAACATATCTGCTCCTGCTGCCGCTCTGTTTAAATCCATTTCAAATATTTCCATGATTTCATCCATTGGTATCTCTACTCCTTCAGCAAATCTTTCTCTTTCATGTGGTTGTACCAAATGGCCGATACCCACAGTGGCTTTGCCTAATGTGTCTAAATACATAGATGTGCGCAGGCCTTCATGGTCCTGTACTCTTGCTTTCAGTGCTTCTGTAATTTTAATCATGATCCTATACCCCAATGTTCTTCATGAGGGTCCTTGTCTACCTTTCTTTTAAATATTAACTTTAATACTTTTATAATTTTAATCATTGTAAATCAATTGAAAACATATCTTCGGTTTGTTTAGGAGTCATTACTCCACTGTTAAACATTGTATTATTGTTCTGCTTGTTTTGATTTATTAAGTTCTGCATTCTTGATTCGGGATTTTGATAGTCAGAAACGATTTCAAATCCTGCTGGTATTGCAGAAGGTATTCCCATTCCTGCACCTGCTTGATATCCACTTCCAGGCATTCTTAAAAACTTATTATCAAATACTCTTGGAGCGGATGTTATACCTGTGGCAGGAAATCTTCTAAAAGAATCATCAGTAAAATCTCCCGCTTCTGCAACAG
>Ga0098042_1000722_pt1 | contig 12764 bp, 14 predicted proteins | sample 9_EtaG_FD_75066 | JGI IMG/M metagenome (GOLD analysis project Ga0098042, IMG submission 75066) | Marine viral communities from the Subarctic Pacific Ocean - 9_ETSP_OMZ_AT15188 metaG | ecosystem: Environmental > Aquatic > Marine > Oceanic | place: Pacific Ocean | collected 2015-01-10
TATTGGTATGAATGATTACTTTGATAAAGTATTTGAAGGAACATCAAGTAACTATCCCCCCTATAATGTAATTCAGTTAAATAATATTGAAACGCGATTAGAAATTGCGTTAGCTGGTTTTAAAAAGGAGGAGGTACATGCTTTCACCGAGTATGGAAAACTTTTTGTCAGGGGGGAGAAAGAACATTCTGACGAAACGGGTACATACGTCCACAAGGGTTTGGCTCAACGAAACTTTGAGCGATCCTGGACACTTGCTGAAGGTACAGAAGTCACCAACGTGTTATTTGAAGACGGACTTTTAACCATAACAGTAAAAAAAGTAGTTCCTGAGCATCATGCCAGAAAAGATTATCTTTAATGAATAATTTTATTGAAATATATGATAATGTTTTAACTTCAGATCAGTGTGATAATATTATTAAACATATTGATAATTCTCCAAATTTACAAAAAGGAAAAACACGGGGTGGAGTTAATCTACAATTAAAGGATAGTTGGGATGTTTGTTCTAAATTCTCCGATGAAACTGAAATAGATTTAACAATCTATAATGCTTTATGGGAGTGTCTAACAAAATATAAAATTAAAAATCCTGAGATTGAAAAAATCCAACACTGGGGATTTGAAGATGATTACAATCTGCAAAAGTATTTTCCGGGTGGAGGATATTCACACTTACATTGTGAAGCTGGAGAAAAAAATACCTGCCATCGTGTATTGGTTTGGATGATTTATTTGAATAATGTCACTGATGATGGAGGAACTGAATTTCCACAATATAATTTAACTGTTAATACTGTTAAAGGCAGGGTAGTTCTTTGGCCACCATCCTGGACACATCATCACAAAGGTGTCATCAGTCAGACACAATTCAAGTATATTGCTACTGGATGGTTCTCTTTTATGTTATAATTATCTCAACCTTGTGTTTACTTTATGCCCTGGTTGAGTTTAGCTATTTTGTTCCCGATTGTGTGTTCTCTCGGGATCTTTTTTTTACCTGATGGAAACAAAGTAGTTAGGTGGTACTCTCTCGGTGTCACTTTAATTACATTCCTGATTACAGTTGCTGCTTACGTGACGGGATATGATCCCTCCATAAGTGGGTTACAAATGTCGGAGAGGATACCGTGGATTCCCTCATTAGGACTTACATGGGCAGTCGGTGTAGATGGTTTGTCTATGCCTTTGATTCTCCTTACTAGTTTTATTACAAGTCTTGCAGCACTCGCTGCTTGGCCACTTACATTCAAACCAAAACTATTTTTCTTCCTGCTACTTCTTATGGATGGTGGGCAGATTATGGTTTTTGCAGTTCAGGATCTTATTCTATTCTTCCTATCCTGGGAACTAGAATTAGTGCCTGTATATCTGATGATCGCTATCTATGGTGGTAAGAAACGCCAGTACGCTGCGACTAAGTTTATTCTCTACACCGCAGGTAGTTCTCTGTTTATCCTCCTTGCAGGACTCGCTATGGGGTTCTATGGTGGAGGAACTCCTAACTTTGAATATTCATATCTTGCAGAGCAAGGGTTCCCTAAGAATTTTCAACTTTGGTGTTATGCAGCATTTTTAATTTCTTTCGGAGTCAAACTACCTATTGTTCCATTGCATACCTGGTTGCCTGATGCACATGGTGAAGCGACTGCACCAGTTCACATGCTGCTTGCAGGTATTCTTCTTAAAATGGGTGGATACGCTCTCTTAAGATTTAATTGTCAACTACTTCCTGAAGCGCATTCAGTATTTGCACCACTTCTCATTGTTCTTGGTGTGGTTAATATTATCTACGCTGCACTAACTTCATTTGCTCAAAGAAATTTGAAACGTAAGATTGCTTACAGTTCAATCAGTCATATGGGGTTTGTTCTAATTGGTATTGGAACATACAGTGCTCTCGGAACTAGTGGAGCAATGTTGCAGATGGTTAGTCATGGACTAATTGGTGCATCTCTGTTCTTCCTTGTAGGTGCTACTTACGATAGAACTCACACTCTTCAACTTAATGAAATGGGTGGTGTTGGTAAGAGTATGAAAGTAATGTTTGCTCTCTGGGTAGCATGTTCTATGGCGTCACTCGCTCTCCCTGGTATGAGTGGATTTGTTAGTGAGTTAATGGTATTTGCTGGTTTTGCTACAGATGCAACATATACCATTTCTTTTAGAATAATTATATGTCTTCTGGCTGCTGTTGGTGTTATTCTTACTCCAATCTATCTACTTTCCATGCTACGAGAGATATTCTTTGGTAAGGAAAATAAAGAACTTATCGATCATGCTAATCTTGTAGATGCAGAACCTCGTGAAGTATATATTGTTAGTGCTCTATTAGTGCCGATTATTGCAATTGGTTTATTCCCAAGAATTATGATCGATTCATATAAGAGTTCAGTGGAAGCATTAGTTGATAGAGATAAGTCAGCATTGGTTGTTTATTCTAATAAAGTTTATGCGCCACCAACTATCTAAATATAAGTGAATATCGTCGCCGTGGACAGAGGGGCAACTGGCCAAATCCAGTTGACGCCCCTCTTTTTTATTGCTAAAATACCTATAGGTACACATTAAAGATGACTGTAAAACTTTTGCTATTAAAGTCCGGTGAGGACATAATTGCTGACGTAAGTGAGATGGCAGTAGGCGAAGAATCAGATAAGAAAGTTCTTGGATATTTCCTTGATAAACCTTGTGTTGTTAAAATCCTTAACGCAGAAAAATCAGAAGAAGGAGATAAAAAAGCAGCGTTCAACGTTTCACTCTATCCCTGGTGTCCTCTTGCAGAGGACAATGTTATCCCGCTCCCTGTAGATTGGGTGGTGACGATTGTCGAACCTAAACAAAAACTCAAAGAAATGTATTTGGAGGATGTAGTTGGAAATGGACAAGATAGTAAAGGTGATTCTACTAACGAACAATCAGAGATTGATTAGTGAAATTGAAGAGGTAGGTGCTGAAATTGGTGAACCAGATTGTAAGTTGATTAATCCTATGGAAATTTGTGAGGGAAATATGTTTTCCCCATGGATGATGAATCATACAATGCAAGATACATTTATGATTAGTTCGGACAAGATCATTACACTTGCTGATCCTATGCCAACACTTCTTGAAAAATATCTAGAACAGACTAAATGAAATTTTACACCAACGTTCAGCTAATTGGTAATCAGTTTTTGGTTCGTGGAGTTGAAGATGGAAAAAGATTTGAAATCAGGGACAGTGAATTCTGTCCCACACTTTTCGTCAAAAGTAAAAAAGAATCTAAGCACAAAACGCTGGATGGTGTAAATGTAGAACCAATCAAACCTGGACAGGTTCGTGATTGTCGAGATTTCTATAAAAAGTATCAAGATGTAGATGGTTTTACCATTTATGGTAATGATCGGTATATCTATCAATATATTTCTGAAAAGTATCCTCAAGATGAAGTTAAGTTTGACATAAGTAAAATTAAACTAGTTACACTTGATATTGAGACTACTGCTGAAAAAGGATTTCCTGATGTGGAATCTGCTCAGGAAGAAATTCTTGCAATTACAATTCAAGACTATACTACTAAAAAAATTGTTACTTGGGGTGTAAAACCTTTTATCAATAGACAAAAAAATGTCACATATCATCACTGTATTGATGAGCAAAGTCTCCTGAATAGTTTTATCAATCATTGGATGCAAGATGTTCCTGATGTTATCACAGGATGGAATATCCAACTATTTGACATTCCATATATCTGTAAGCGTCTTAACAGAGTTCTTGGTGAAAAGATGATGAAACGGTTCTCACCCTGGGGACTTGTGAGTGAAGGTGAGATGTATATTCAAGGACGTAAGCACATCATGTTTGATGTTGGTGGCGTTACTCAACTTGATTATCTTGATCTGTATAAGAAGTTCACTTACAAAGCACAAGAATCATATCGTCTTGATTATATTGCCAGCGTTGAACTGGGGCAGAAAAAACTTGATCACTCTGAATTTGACACCTTCAAAGACTTTTATACTCATGGATGGCAAAAGTTTATTGAATACAATATTGTTGACGTAGAACTAGTTGACAGGTTAGAAGATAAGATGAAACTTATCGAACTTGCCCTGACGATGGCATATGATGCCAAGGTGAATTATAACGATGTGTTCTATCAAGTTCGCATGTGGGATAATATAATTTATAACTATCTAAAGAAAAGGAATATCGTTATTCCTCAAAAACGCCAGACGGATAAGAACGAAAAGTACGCAGGTGCTTATGTCAAGGAACCGATTCCTGGAAAGTATGATTGGGTGGTTAGTTTTGATCTCAATAGTCTCTACCCTCATCTTATTATGCAATACAATATCTCTCCAGAAACGCTTCTGGAGGAAAGACATCCTACGGTTACAGTTGATCGAATACTTAATGAAGAGATAAATTTTGAACTCTATAAGGACAACGCGATTTGTGCCAATGGTGCAATGTATCGCAAAGATGTCCGTGGGTTCTTACCTGAGTTGATGGAGAAGATGTATGGAGATCGTGTTGTCTTCAAAAAGAGAATGCTCAAAGCAAAACAAGAGTATGAGAAGACGCCTACTGTTGCACTTGAAAAGGAAATCGCTAGATGCAACAACATTCAAATGGCGAAAAAGATTTCTCTTAACTCTGCTTATGGTGCTATTGGTAATCAATATTTCCGGTATTATAAATTAGAGAACGCAGAAGCGATCACTCTTTCGGGGCAGGTTTCAATCCGTTGGATTGAGCAGAAGATGAACAAGTATCTGAATAATCTGTTGAAAACAGAGGACGATGATTATGTCATAGCATCTGATACTGATTCCATTTATCTTAATATGGGCCCTGTTGTTAACAAATTTCTTGCTAATCGCTCCAGCGACAAAGCAAAAGTTGTAGAACTACTTGATATGGTTTGCCGCGATAAACTTGAACCGTATATTGACGATTGTTATAGCAACCTTGCGACATATGTATCTGCATATGATCAAAAGATGCAAATGAAACGTGAGAATATTGCTGATCGTGGTATCTGGACTGCGAAAAAACGATATATTCTTAATGTATGGGACAGTGAAGGTGTTCGATATGAGGAACCTAAACTTAAAGTGATGGGCATTGAATCCGTTAAATCATCTACTCCAGCTCCTTGTCGTCAGATGTTGAAAGATGCGTTCAAAATTTTGATGACTGGTTCTGAAGATGAAATGATTAAATTTATTGACACTAAACGTGAAGAGTTTAAAAAATTACCTCCTGAGGAAGTTTCTTTCCCACGTTCTGTTTCTGATGTGGTAAAATATAAGTCCCCCGCAAGCATCTATAGTAAAGGAACTCCCATTCATGCTAGGGGCGCACTTCTTTATAATCACTATATTAAAGAGAATAAATTAGATGCAAAGTATTCTCTTATTCAAAATGGTGAGAAAATTAAGTTCTGTTATTTAAAAAAACCAAATCATATTCATGAAAATGTAATTTCATTTATTCAGGACTTTCCTAGGGAATTGAATCTTGACAAGTACGTTGATTACGACTTACAATTTGAAAAGTCATTCCTTGAACCATTAAAATCCATCCTTGATGCTATTGGATGGAATGTTGAAAAAACCGTAAACCTTGAATTATTCTTCGGATAATGGATCTTCCTATCAATGATAAAGAACTCGCAACTATTGTGAGTGCATTGAGACTGGGTGGTGACGCTGCCCTTTATCAAAAACTGAATACAATTAAAGAGATTCGTGAGGAAAATCCTGGCGGATCTTATAAAAAAATTGCTCGTGAAAAATTTGGATTTGTACTGTAATGGATTTTCTTAAAGAAATTGTAAAAGAGATTGGAGATGACTATACCAAACTCGCCTCAGACATTGATGATACTGAAGAATATGTTGACACAGGTTCGTATATTTTTAACGGACTTGTTTCAGGGTCTATATTTGGTGGTGTATCTGGGAATAAGATTACTGCCATTGCTGGTGAGTCTAGCACTGGAAAAACTTTTTTCTCGCTTGCCGTTGTCAAAAACTTCCTGGATTCTAATCCTGATGGGTATTGCTTATATTTTGACACTGAAGCCGCTGTTAACAAGGCTCTTCTTGCAGATAGGGGTTTAGATCTTAATCGTACTGCGGTGGTTAATGTTGTCACTATTGAAGAGTTCCGAAGTAAGGCACTCAAAGCAGTTGATCTATACTTAAAAAAACCTGTAGATGAACGCAAACCATGTATGTTTGTGCTAGACTCTTTGGGAATGCTTTCCACAGAAAAAGAGATTACTGACGTTTTGAACGACAAACAAGTTCGTGACATGACTAAATCACAACTTGTTAAAGGTGCGTTTAGGATGCTGACTCTGAAACTGGGGCAAGCAAATATTCCCATGATTGTTACTAATCATACCTATGATGTCATTGGCGCTTATGTCCCTACAAAAGAAATGGGTGGAGGTAGTGGACTCAAGTACGCTGCTTCTACAATCATCTATCTCAGCAAAAAGAAAGAAAAAGATGGAACAACGGTTGTCGGAAACCTTATCAAAGCAAAGACTGCTAAGTCGCGTTTAAGTAAGGAAAATAAGGATGTTACCGTTCGTCTTTATTATGATAATCGTGGTTTAGATCGTTACTATGGTTTGCTTGAACTGGGTGAACTTGGAGGACTTTGGAAGAACGTAGCAGGACGTTATGAAATAGATGGTAAAAAAGTCTATGCTAAAGCAATCTACAAAGATCCTGAACAATATTTTACTCCTGAAGTAATGGAAAAACTTGATCAAATTGCAAAAGATGAGTTTAGTTATGGATGTTCAAGTAATTGATAATTTCTTACCAGAAGAAGAATTTAATCAAGTTAAGTCAGTAATGCTGGGAGATCATATTCCCTGGTATTGGAATTCCCAGTCGGTTTCATTTAAAAATCGTAGATGGTATAGAAAAGTACCTCAACTGATACATAACCTCTCTCATTATGATCGTGGTGGTGTATGTTCTGAATTTTGTTCACTTTTTTATGGAATGTTGACAAAACTTGGAGCTGAAAATTGTTATATTTTAAAAGCAAATTTAAATCCTAGAACAACCTTTAGAAGATATACTGGATTTCATCACGACTTTGATAATATTCGGAGTGCAGTATTTTATGTTAATACTAATACTGGAGGAACTAAGTTTAAGAATGGAAAGTTTATTAAGTCTGTTGAAAACAGAATAGTTACTTTTGATTCTAATCTTCAACACACTGGAGTTACTTGTACTAAAGATAGAAGAGTTGTAGTAAACATAAATTACACATAATAAATTTACATTCATATTTAATATTCCACATGGATAAAGTTGAAATCCTGATCCTTCGTAATCTACTTTATAATGAAGAGTATCTAAGGAAAGTGATTCCGTTTATTAAACCAGATTACTTTGAAGATCCTGTTCAGAAGATAGTATTTGAGGAAGTATCTAATTTTGTTCAGGAATATAATCAACCAGCGACAAAGGAAGTTCTCTGTATTGAGACGGAAAAGCGTAATGATATATCTGATGATTCTTTCAAGAAAGTAACTCAACTGATTAGTTACCTTGATGAAGTTCCATCAGATTTTGATTGGTTATGTGATACCACAGAGAAGTGGTGTCGTGATCGTGCTATCTATCTGGCACTGATGGAATCTATTGCTCTTACAGATGGCACAAATAAAGAAAAAGATAGAGACGCTATTCCAAGTATTCTGTCAGATGCTCTGGCAGTTTCTTTCGATACTCATGTAGGACACGATTATCTACTTGATTATGAGGCAAGATATGAATCATACCACCGCAAAGAAGACAAGATCGAATTCGATATGGAATATTTCAATAAAATTACGAAAGGTGGTTTGCCTAACAAAACGCTTAATATTGCTCTCGCTGGCACTGGCGTCGGTAAAAGTTTGTTTATGTGTCATGTCGCTGCTTCGGCACTCCTTAACGGAAAAAATGTGTTATACATCACGCTTGAAATGGCTGAAGAAAAGATTGCAGAGCGAATTGATGCAAACCTTCTCAATGTTCCAATCCAAGAGATAACAAATCTTCCTAAGATGATGTTTGAGGATAAGGTAACAAAACTATCGCAGAAGACTCAGGGAACTCTAATTATTAAAGAGTACCCCACTGCATCTGCACATAGTGGACATTTTAAATCACTTCTTAATGAACTTGCACTTAAGAAGTCATTCCGTCCTGATATTATTTTCATTGATTACCTTAATATATGCGCTTCCTCTAGGTATCGCGGAAACAGCTCTGTCAATTCATATTCATATATCAAGGCAATTGCTGAAGAACTTAGAGGACTCGCTGTCGAAGCGAACGTACCTATCGTATCTGCCACCCAGACTACCCGTTCTGGTTATGGCAGCTCTGATGTGGAGCTTACTGATACTAGTGAGTCCTTTGGCTTGCCTGCTACTGCTGATCTTATGTTTGCCCTTATTTCAACTGATGAGCTTGAAGAACTCGGGCAAATTATGGTAAAGCAGTTAAAGAATAGATATAACGATCCGACTGTTTACAAGCGTTTTATTGTTGGCATTGATCGTGCCAAAATGCGTCTTTATGATTGTGAACAGACTGCTCAGACTGATATGGTTGACAGTGGACAGGATGAGGAGTATACTTATGAAGACAAGCCTAAAAAATCATTTGATGGGTTCAAATTTTAATAATACCTCTTCATCAGCACCTCCTTCTAATGAAGTTATTAAGGCTGATGGATACTCCACTTCTGAAGATTATTACAATTCACAGTCTGAAGGAAAGGATTATACAACTTCAGTTCAAGCAAATTCACCTTTTAATGATGGGTGGACTCAAGAATTTTATCGTGAACAACTTAAAAGAAAAACTATGAACAACTACGTCGATTTTGTCAAACAAACCACTAGTGAACCCAGTTTAGAATATGGTTCTATGGCATCTCGTCTTGCAGAACTAGAAGCAACTGGAACAAACACCACTCAACTTCTGACTGCTGCACTTGGTTTGACTGCAGAAGCAGGTGAGTTCACTGAAGTTGTAAAAAAAATTGTCTTTCAAGGTAAACCTTATAATAAAGACAATGTGTTTCACATGAAGCGTGAACTGGGTGACATCTGCTGGTATCTTGCTCAAGCATTCATGGCATTGGATACTAACTTTGATGAGATTCTTGATATGAATATTGAGAAACTCTCTGCTCGATATCCTGAAGGTACTTTTGATTCTTACTATTCTGAAAACCGCCAGGAGGGTGATCTCTGATGAAACTGCTGACACTTGAAGACTACGAAAAGGCTGGAGAAACGTTTTGGCCTAAGTATTGGTATGTGGCCAAAGAACTTGGTGAAGATGCAAAACCAGAACAAGTTCTTAAAGTTATGGAAGCAGTCGGTGGACTTGCACTCAAACTCGCACTAGAAAAAAAGGAAGGCCCCTTTGGATTCAACAAAAAATCAGATGACGGAAACACAGAAGACGATTCAAATTCCTAATGGTTCAGAACTTATTGATGAAGCATTCTATGTCTGGGAAACACGTTTTGGACTTTTCAGTACCATGACTGTTCAAGGTAGAAAAATGCTTACCGGACTAAAAAAAGAGGATGTTATTTCAATGACGCGATGGCATCTTAAATGTGAGATTGATGGAACTCTAGAGGAATATACTAGAATTATGGGATCTGGTGTTGTTGGAGGAAAACTCTAATAAATAACACATAGGAAAAATATCATAAATGAAAAGTTTCTTTCAGTTCCTTGGTGAAGCAGAAACACAAGCTGCATCACAGGCGAGAAAACTTGGTTTGAAAGGCGACGGACACGGCGGTTGGGTTGATGCTGCTGGCGAGTTCGTCGCTAAAACTGTTGATGGCAAACTCAAGTTTTTTAATAAGAGACAAAAACCTGGCAGGGATCCAGATCAAACTCCAAACACTAAAAAGGTAGAACCTAAACTTAAAACTAAAACAATGTCTGTGGACAAAGCTCCACAGAAAGAAAAAAGTAAAAGGGATGAAGTAGAGAAAGTAATTGGTGATGACACACTTACTCTAGCTTTCGGTAGATTTAATCCCCCTACGGTTGGCCATGAAAAACTTTTACAGATGGCAAAGAAAGTTGCTGCCAACGGTGCATTAAGAATTTATCCATCTAGGACACAAGATAATAAGAAAAATCCTCTTGATCCTGATATCAAAGTATCTTATATGAGAAAGATGTTCCCCAACTTTGAGGAGAACATTGTCAATGATAGTGATATGAGATCAATATTTAATGTATTACAGAGTGCTGATAGAGATTTTGATAAAATTAATATTATCGTAGGTTCAGATCGTCAATCAGAATTTGAAAATCTATCGAACAAATATAATGGTGAACTTTATAATTTTGATGAGATTCGAGTAATATCTGCTGGTGCTAGAGACGCAGATGCAGAAGGAATTGAAGGTATGTCTGCTTCTAAGATGAGGAAAGCAGTTGTAGATGGAGATATGAATTCTTTTAAAAAAGGACTTCCTAAGATTGTTACAGACTCTGAAGCACAGTCACTCTTTGATGCTGTTGCTAATGGAATGAAGATTAAGAAGAAACAGAAAGTTGCTGCTGAGATGTGGGAGATTGCTCCTAGGTATGATCAAAGAGGACTTCGTGAACAGTATGTGAACGGATTTATCTATCGTATTGGTGATATTGTAGAAAATCTAAACACAGGATTAATTGGTGAGATTGTCCGTAGAGGGACTAATCACCTTATTTGTGTAACTAAAGAAAACATCATGTTTAAGTCTTGGATTCGTGATGTTATGGAATACACTGAAGTTAAGATGGATCGTCGCATGAGAGTTCCTGGCAAACCAAATACTTTATTTGGAACAGGTGGTTATAGAAAAAATGCGATGGCAGCAATTGGCACTACTACTATTAAGAATTTCATAAATAAGTACAAAGCTAAAAAGTAGTAGATAGCCATGTCTAATGGAATCGGCAAGAATCCTTTGAACGATATTTCAAAGGTATACTTAGAAATGCGTGAAACATACAAGATAGAACCCCCTAAGGAAAAATTGAAGACTGATCGTAATATGTTTAATATTCCTAAGGATGAGCAGGATGCTGCCAGAGAGCGTCTTAAGGCAAAAACTGCTGCTAAACGTGCTAAGATGAAAGAAGCACTTGATCCTGTGGGAAAAGAAGATGGTGATGTTAATAACGATGGTAAAAAAGACTCTACAGATGGGTATTTGATGAAGCGCCGCAAGGCAATTGCTAAAGCGATGAAGACTCGTAAAGAAGAGATTGAGATGGAAGGGGTTCGCGACATGAATCCTGAGCAGGGAACTGCTGAGCGTAAGGCACGTCTTGAGAAAAAGCGTGGTATGAAAATGGATGATCATCCTGAGTATAAACAAAAAGAAAAAAAGGAATCATACTCTGATTGGAGATCTGATCTTGTAGAAGCAGATCTTATTGAAGTCATGGATGAGGATGAAATAGACAAACCCATCAAAGAGAAGAAGGTAAACAATAAAGTAAAAATTAATCCTAAACTTGGTGAAGCAATCGAAGAGATTGGTGGTGCTCTAATTGAAGAAGTTGAGATTGATGATCTTGAAGAGAGTATTGAAAGTGTATATTCTGAACTAATTGAAGAGGGTTATTCTGAGGATGATGTAGAAGATGCTATTGAATATGCTTTAGAGGCAAAAGTTACTTTTGGACATGACACTGAATCACCAAGACAGAAAATGTTGAAGAAGGCTAAAGGCCGTCTAAAGTTCCTTGGTAGAAAGGCGGGTGAAGTTGCTAGTTCTGCTAAAGACAAAGCGGGACAAGTCGCTGGCGATATTAAAAAGAAAGCAGCAAACAAAGCAGTTGATGTTGCCTTCGCTGCTGATGCGGCAAAGGAAAAGGCAAAAAGTGCTGCTATGACTGTTAAGAAGAGAGTTGCCGATGCTCCCAAAGTTGCTAAGAGTAGCATAAAGGATAGAATCAAGAAAGGGGCACTTGCCGTTGCAAAGCGTATGAGTGAAGAGTCTGTTGATGAAAAGTTTGATATGGCAGCAGATTCTTCCAAACCTCAGTCTCCCAATCCCACTAAACTTCCTAAGAGTAGAGAGAAAAACATTGGTAAGCATAATGATTACAAAGATGATCCAAATAGAGACTTTGGTGTAAGGCCTGAAAAGGGTAAGAAACTTAAATCTAGATTATCAGCTGTTGTTGGAACTCAACGTCGTCAAGATAAAGAAACAGGTGTTACAGAAGAAGTATCTGATAAACTAGTTTCCGAACGCACCCGCTTTGCAAAGGAAACTGGTAAAGACTTTAAAACTGGTAACCCATCTGAAAAAGGTGGTACTAGAACTGGAACCTCTGTTTTTGACAAGGTTAGTGCTAACATGAGAAAAACTGGTGGTATGATGTCTGCCAGAGGTAAGGCAATTCAACCTCAAGGTAAAAAGAAAGAGAAAGGTGCTAAAGGTTATGCAGGCGTAACTCCTGTTGATAAGATTAGGAATAAACTTTCTCAAAACAGAGCAGAGAAACCTAATCCATATAGAGCAAGAGCTGGTGAGTCTGACTGATGCCTGCCGTATCTAAAAAACAGCAACGATTCTTTGGAATAGTACGTGCCATCCAAAAAGGTGAGATGGCACCTACTACTCCTGAGACTGCGAAGGCTGCCAAGGATATGAAAAAGAAAGATGTAAAAGATTTTGCATCAACAAAGCATAAAAAACTTCCTGAAAAGA
>Ga0098042_1000728_pt1 | contig 12676 bp, 9 predicted proteins | sample 9_EtaG_FD_75066 | JGI IMG/M metagenome (GOLD analysis project Ga0098042, IMG submission 75066) | Marine viral communities from the Subarctic Pacific Ocean - 9_ETSP_OMZ_AT15188 metaG | ecosystem: Environmental > Aquatic > Marine > Oceanic | place: Pacific Ocean | collected 2015-01-10
ATCTGTGTGTTGGCATTTACGTTAGTGCCATCACCCTTGCCTCCACCACCAAGGCTTCCCATTAGTGCTAGAGGTGACAGACAGCCACCTAGAAATAGTACGAGTGTTAGTGCTAGTGCTAGTCTCATTGTTTTACCTTTAAATATTTTCTATCGAAGCTAAATATGCTTGTCTAACATTTCTCAACATTTGTTTAGTTGCCTCTAAATCATGCTGAGCTTCATTACCTGAACCATAACGACTTTCACCTTCTCTAGCTATAAGAACTCCTTGGTTATTGTATGTATCCTCAGGCACTGGATATGATGCCCATTCTTTAGCCATGTCAGCAGCAGCTTGATTTAATGTAACACCAGATTTACCCTGTATATAATCTCTTAGATTTTCTCTTTTTGAACCAGCTAAATATTTTATTGCTATTTGATCTTGCACACTAGGAGTAAACTTTTCGTTGCCATTAACTATACCTGAACTTATAGCTGCTTGCATTGTTTCTGGTATTATTTGGTATGCTCCAACTGCAAATAATTCTCTGTTTCTTTGTGCTCCTTCAGTTGTTGCATCCACTGCTAAAAGTTCTTCAGTTGAAAGCCCTGTATTACCAGTTTGAGCGTTTAGTATCTCATTGATAGTCATTTCAACTAGAGGTTTGTTATATGTATCAGAGTAATAACTACCAGAAACTCTAAACCTACTAGCTAATGTACTCGTTCCATTATTTGCAGCACCATAACTACCTTCACCCTCACTTATATTTGCAAGCATTGCATTACTTGATTTCTTTTTTGCAACTGCATCTATAGAATTACTACGTGCCAGAGCTAGTTTGGTTGGATCGTCTAGCTCTCCTGTAGCAGGTATGTCATTATTATATTGAAAGGTTTGTATTGCTTTGGTTGTATTTGAAACTTGGTTGGTTCCTCTTATACCATCAATAGGCTGTCCTTGATAATAACCTTTTTCTTTTAATAAAGTTTGTGCGCTTATTAGTTGAGTTGCTCCTGATTCGTTGTATAAATTTCTTATAGTCTCTGCGTTTGGATTTGCTGTTAAACCTTCTGTAATTGTTTGAGGTACTTCATCGTACCTAGCAGACTCTGGTTGTGTTATCTCTTGTGTAGTAACCTCAGGAGCTTGAGGTACATCTACTTTTTTATCGGCTGGTTCCATCGTGACAGCACTAGGATCAAAAACACCAACAGCTTCAGGTTCAGTAATCCTTTGATCCATTGGTACACCTGACTGATAAAACTGTCTATCAGGATTTTCTGATGCTGGGGTTTTTGTAAGAGTTCTTTCTTGTTTAAGATTTTCCAAACCTTTCTCAACCATAGTAACAAAGAAACCTCTAGTAGATACATGATCTTCTACTTTATTTGGATTGTTTTGTTGAGCTTGTGGAGCTTCTCTAGAAAATACTAAAGCCCCACCTGATACAGATATATTAGCCATTACTGTTTTCTTCTTACATCACCGTTGATGTCAAGGTAATGCTCACCCTTATCTAGAGACATAAAGAGTATCTCGTCTGTGTCCGTTTCGTTTGACCATTGTATTGGGTATGGGTTCTGTAAACTTCCGAAAGAGCCAGCATCCTTAACGTCTACTCCCTTGATTAGAGTTTGTTCTATCATGGTTGTATCCATACCAAGTCTTTCCATGTTCTTGACGTATTGTTTGTACATCTTAGAAGTTGTTTCGATTTGTCTGTAGTCTTGATAAGCGTTACGTACTTTAAAACCTAGAGTATCTAACTGACTTCTTTCAAAAGTTGACAATCTTTTACCACTATCAGCTATCATTTCTGTGACGTTACCATTGTAGTGTATAGTTGCGTAGTTGTTAAGTAAGGGTAGTATTCGTTTGTCCATTCTTATCTGACCAGTATCTAGTCTACGCTCTAAATCGTATTCAACTTCTCCTAGTGCAGTCATGTTAAAGAATGATGACTGAAGTTCACCTGATGTTTGCGTTTGAAATACTTGAGATTGTTTTTGTAGTACGTTCTTTAACTGGGCTACAGCTAGTTCGTAGCCTGAAGGATCATATATCTTTATCTTTTCTAGCAAGTCAAAAGTCTTATTACTAAAAAGACCAGTTTTAGGATTAAACATTTGACTGTCTATAAATTCAGATGACTTAGACATTAGCAGTGAGGTTCTGCCTATACCTTTTAAGAATAGTTTTCTAGCGTTCTCATCTTGCTCTAAAGCTTTTGGGTCTAAAGCAAGAACTTCGAATGTTAGAGAGTAGTCTATCAAAGATTGTACTGACTTTGCACCTCTAGTTCTGTTGTTTAACTCAGTTGCTTTTTGTATTTCTACTTCAGCAAAAAGCTGATCCTCTGTGGTTAGAGTATTCTGACTTACAACAGCATTTGGATCATCAGTTATCTCTGTAAGCTTGTCTATTCCTTCAAGAGGTATCTCAATGTTTTCGTAGTTAATATTATCTACAGGAATATCTTGTAAGAACTTTAAAACTTCGTTGTGTTTCTTAGCTAACAAGACTTCACTAAGGTTATCTAAGTTTCCTAGGATAGCTCTTTGCATAGTAGGGTCAAGGTTCGCAGCTTTCATTTGGTTCATTATAGCTAAGTCAACATTGTTTAGTGTATCAATTTTTAACTTCTCTAAAACTCTTGTATCGTAACCACTGATAAAGTCTACCATTTCTTTTAGACCATCAAGTCTATTTCTTACACCTTGAAACTCTTCATCTGAAACCCCTCTAGGTTGTATATAGTTTTGTTCAAGCAAGAAAACATTTGCTCTAAACTTTTCTATAGTTTCAGCACTTGCGTTACCACCAGCTAGTTCTATAGCTAAAGCTTTTACACCAAGCTCTCTTGTTCTATCAAGAGTGTTTATCCAGAATGGCTCTTGCTTAGCGTATTCAGCAGAAGATAGTGTGTTTGCGTTGGACACAACTAAGGCTGCAGCTTCTTGTTCAGCTATCATCCTTGAAGCTTCAATAATTATTTGTTGATCAGATGGGTTTTCGTTACCACTAGAAATTAAATTGTCTTTACCTAGTGCGTAGTACGCAGGATTTTCAGATAATTGTGCAGCTATTTTATTTAATTGGTCTTGTTCAGGGTTTGCGTTTAAGTAATCTAAATCAATGTTAGTTGTTGCTTTAACATACTTTGATACTTCTGCGTTTACTTTTAAACCTTGAGCAGACCACTTAGATATAGCAGCATTTACACCAGACCTAAGCCCTAAGCCTGTCTGCCCTCTCAGTAATTGTATATCTGAAACAAAACCTTTGTACAATTCTCTGTTTACAGAAGTTTCACTTGGTTTACTAGATGATTGCATACTACCTAGTACACCAAAAACACCCTTGCTTATAGCGTTTATACCTTGAGCAGCTACACTTAGCTCTGAGGTGCTAGGATAGGCTATACCTCTTGCATAGTCAGCACCAGCATCGCCTATATCTACATCATACGTGTCAGCCATTATAAATCCTTAGTATAGTTGTTGGCCTAATAGTGCTGCATCTGGCCCTAAGTCCAGTCTTTGAGCATTATTAAACCAATTTGGAATTGCGTTTACATTAACAAGTCTATTTTGTATAGACGTTTTTAATTGATAGGACAAATTAGAAGACCATAATTCTTCAGATATTTCTATCCACAGTTTATCTCCTCTAACTATATCACCTTCATCACCGTTTGTCAACAGGTCAGTAGCTAAACGAGCTTTTTGTTCAAGCCTTGAGGTAAGTTTTTTAACTTCAGCATTTTCTTCAAAAACCATTTCATTAAAGTCATAGTAGTTTTGTACAGGAGCAGGGGTAGCGCCAAATAAAACTGCTGCTGCATCACCTTTATCTAAGTTACTTACAACTTGTTTTCTTGTTCTACCTTTGTAGTTACCTGTTTCTATAAGCTCTACTATCTTTACAGCCTTGTCAACAGTTGTTATGTTACGTACAAGAGAGGTTAAGTCTTCTCTTACTGATTCAGGTCTACCGCCTATCATTGACATAATAGCATTTGTTACAGCACTTTTCATGTCACCAAAGATTTCACCTGAAGGACCAAGGAGAGTAGTCATTAGGGATTCTTCTTTTAGTTTCCTTAGTGTATCTTTTACCTGACCAAGAGGTGCTGCACGTTCAGCATAGGCAGTATCCGTACCAAACCCCCACCCAAGTAGCTGATCAAAGAAACCGTACTTTAGTTGGTTAAATTTTTCTAGAGCTTCAGGTTCTGATGGGTTGTAACCTAGCTTTTCTACTACATACCCTGTTGATTTACCCATGCCTATACCTGTTAAACCCCAAGCAGGCCCAAGAATAAGAGCCATTCTAAACCTTTCACCTTGCGTAAACTCTCTACCTACTACTATGTTCTCCATAGCTCTAAGCGTAAAGGTTAACCATTGTGTAGGAACTCTCATAGGCCCACTTTGAGCAAAACTTCTAGAAGCTGAAGTCATTCTAAAGGTTAGACTTTGTTCTCTGTTAGTGATCCAAGCTTTACCATCTGGTGACAAGGGGTCAATGTCTGGTCTTTTGGCTCTGTGTTCTAGAAACGCTGTAATAATACCAGTTAAACGTCCGTATCTCTCACCTTCTCTGAAGAAGAATGTGGACTTGTCTAAGAAGTCACCAACGTATCCTTGAGCTTTCTGGCTTAGATTGCTTGCAACACCAAACTTTTGAGGAGCTTGCAACTCTATGACCTGATTGTCAATAATGTTACGTCCACTCTCATCTATATATTGTACAAGAGTACGTATTTCATCCTCTGTCATACCTGACATTCTAGCAAATCTTCTGATAGCAGTAGCTCTCGTAGCACTATCAGGTAATTGAGCTATAATCATCATAGGTACAGCCATACCCATAGCCTTAGTACCTGCTCTAGGAGATACAGCAGCTATAGTCGTTGCGTGTAACCCTTGTAAAAAGAACTGATCAGGATTAAAGAAACCAAATTTAGAGTAGAAGCCTACCTTTAGTAGCTGAGATGAAGGGTCAGAAGTTACACCAATCTTAGAAAAGTCTATCTTACGGTTTGTTATACTAAAGACAGCCTCTGTTGCTGCAGTTGTAAAGGTTTCCCAAGACGTACTTAGAGGCGTTGGTTGGTTTAACCTACGTTTTATGATGGCTTGTTGCTCTCTTAGCTGCGCTGCTACATCGTTGAACTTACCTGTCTTAGTTACTTCAGCCCTCATAAACCTAACCATAGGGTCTAAGTTCTTTAAATCATCCCAGTTAGTTATTAAAGCTTCGTTTCTAGCAGCTAGTTTATTCCAACCGTCTATAGCGTTTTGTGTAGCTGCACGATTAGCATAACCAAAAGCCTCAGTTCCAAACTGATCAGCCATAGCTACTATAGGATTGTCGTTTACAGCAAGCTTACCACCAAACTCCATCAAAGGTGTGTCGCCTCTACGCATTTTCTGACTGTTTAACATAGTACCTACGTCTTCACCAAAGGTAATACCTAGGCGAGTCAAGTCACCCCCTGCTTCATCGACAGTAGCTATCTTTTCATCCCTAGCTTTAAATACAAACTCTTCGTTAAAGTTAAATCTGTACTTTTTACCTAACTTTTGAATGTCCTCTAAGTCAGTTATTTGTTTGTTCCAAGAGTTGTTAGCTCTAATTATGTCACCTAGATCATCGTACTCAACCTTTGTTAGTGTAAGTTGTTGTAAGTCAGTGACGTTGTTAGCTTTCATAAGCTGGTTTATTCTTGTTGAGATGACGTTTAGTTGTTTTCTAGCCAACACTATCTGGTCTTTACCAAAAGAACCTAAGAAAGTTTTAAAACCTAGGGAAGATAGTTTACCAGAGTAAAGCCTTTCTTCTTTAACTGTACCTAAGAACCATCTAAACTCAGCGTTTGTTCTAGGGCCACCTATGTTGTAAGGCATAATGTCTATACGTTCTAAAGGCCTTGTAGATTTTACGTTGGTAAAGTATATGTGACCAGCGTAAGGCTCTGATGTTTTAAAAACAATAGCGTCTTCTTTTAGTTTGTCTCTTCTTATAATCTTTTGTGAAGCTATGTCAAAGATAAACTCATCATCTATAGCTGCTTTATTTTCTACTTTGTAGGCTACTGTTCCAAAGTCATCGGTAAATTCAGCAAACACACCCTTAGCAGTTACAGCACGTTTTAATCTTTCAGAAGCTTTAATATGCCAAGACGCATCATTGATGTCAATCAAAGCTTCATAGGCATCAATAGTTTTTTGCTCTGGTCTAGAGCCGTAGTGAAGCTTGTATAGAGACTCAAACGATTCTTTTGTAGGGGCTGTTCTAAGATAAGAGTACCTACCGTCACGTAGTTGAGTTATAAAGTCTCCAAGGTTTTCTCTTTCTTTTCCTTTTACAGCGTTTATTGTCTTTGCGTAGGGTTTTATCAGCTTTCCTATTAGAGCTTGGCCTGATTCAGCTTGTAAAAACTTAGCTCCTAATTTATCACCTAGCCTTACAGTTGCTGCTCCTACAGTTTTGTTTATAGTATCTCTTATAAAATCACTTTTCTGTACTATTTCTGCGATAGGAGCCTGTTCTGCAATATCTAGTCTTGTCTCTGCTTCTACAAACCAACCTCTTCCTTGTTCTTTTTTAACAACCTTTAGACTAGGGTCTTTAGCAGCTATAGCCTCAGCATCCATCTTACGTCTAAACGCTGCACCACTACCATCTTTACCTAATCTGACAACAAATCTATAGTCATCGGAGCCATCGTCAAGAGGTTTAGTATAACTATTTAAACGTGTGTCATTAGTTTTGTCAGCAATTCTTCTTGCTGTAGTTGCGGCCAATTCATCTATAATATGTTTAGGAAGTAACTCAGCAAAGCTACCTCTTCTATTCATTGTTTCAAGAGCCTCGGTAATAAAACCTTTAAGACCAGCTTGTCTGGTAACTACTAAACTAGGTCTTTCTGTTGGGCTTGGAACAGGGTCTAAGTCTTGGGATACGCTTCTACCTGCATTAATCTGATCTGTTTGTACACCAGCGTCATCTACTAGTTTATTTGCGACAAGAGCAGCTTCTACCTCATCACCCATGACAGCCACAGTGTCCACTGGTGATCTTGACTTGGTTAAGCTTACAGCTTTAAGGCCTCTTTCCTTTGCTGTAGTAATCATCCCCTTAGTTGCGCCTTTGATAGGAGCAGTAATTATCTTAGAAGACCCTAGTGTAGCTATATCAAGGACACCAAAGAGTGCCATAGCTCCTGCCATAGGATCATCACCTAAGTAAGTAGCATCATTAGCAGCCTTGTAAAGGTTCCAGATGCTGTCTGTACTGAAGAAACCTTCATTCTTTCTTTCTTCAATGTATTCAGCAGCCCACCTAGTAAACTCATCTGTTGTTAAATCGTTAAAAGCTTTTCTTATTTCCTTGCCTTCACGATTAGACCTAAAGGTTACGTTTTCAAAAGCACCTATAGTTATCTCACGTAAAACATTTACGTCAAGAAACGACATTACTTTACCAAAGCCTGTCTGATCGTTAGCTTCTAGCTCTTTCTGGATTAGATTATTCCAGATGTTCATGTTAGTTAGAGTTCTAGTTGCGTAAGGATTAACATCGTTGTCAGATAACATAAGGTTTTGTAGAAGCAGGTACTCAGGCATAGTCATATTCTCGCCTTTTTCTGTTCTCTGCTCAATTATCGAAGCCAACTGTTCAGAAGTCATGCCATCTCTATAGCCTTGATCTATAGTCAATGCGTAGTCTACGTTAAGACCTTCTACTTTTGCTGCAGACTCTGAGCTATTGTCACCTGTAGCACGTTCAGCTTCTATCTGGTCTACAGGAATATTAGTTGTTATAGATATTTCCTGAGCCTTTTGTCTTTCGACAATGCTTTTGCGATTAAAAGGTTTTTCTTCTTGTTCAGAAAAGTCTAAAAGTTTTTTGTTAAAGACTTCTTCGTTAAAGACCTTTTGATCTAGAGATAAAAGGGTTGCCATTATTTGCCCCCACCCCCTGCAGGTCTATCATCTCTTGGAGGATTACGCGTTATACCGCTAAGGTTAGGAGCAAAGTTTGCACCAAGTTGAGCTACTTGAAAACCTATACCACCTAGGGATGAAGCGTAATCTGCCTGACCTTTTAACATACTAGCTTGTTGAGTAAAGCTAGAATACTGTGAGCTAAGTCCTGACATCATTGTGCTAAAACCTAGGTTAGCCCCTAGTTGAGAAGATAAACTACCTAAAGCACCACCTCTTGCTGATACAGCAGTTCCTGCCCCTGCTGCTGAAGCTGAACTTATTCGTGCTCTTTGTCTTAAGAAAGACCTAATAGAAGACCTTCTAGACCTTGTTTCTCTAGCTGCCTCTTGCTTTTGTTGTGTAGCAAAGGCTTTCTGTTGTACGTCAACAGCTTGTTGCCCTAACTTAGCAGCCTTTTTTGTTTGACTAACACCGTAAGCAGTTCCGTATGTAGCTGCACCTAAAGCCACTGCTCCTACTGCTGATAAACTTGTTGTTAAAGCTAGTGCTGTAAATATAGCCATATTATATTTCCTTTATGTAAGCAGTTTCTATAGGCTTGTAGCCTTTACGTTTAAATAACACACTAGCTTTACTGTTTAGAATATTGTCTAACTCAGATAGTCTAGCAAAGTTACACCCAACTTGTTCAGACCAAAGTGTGTACTCGTTTATTATTCTCATTGAAGTCTTCCCATTTCTGTGTTCAGGGTCTATCCAGAACATTAACTCTTGGGCAAACTTAAAGTCATTAATAGGTATCTCTGTAACCATAGCTATCAAAGCACCTACTATCTCACCGTTGTAGTCTATTAGTTTTACAAAGCCTATCTCATGGTCTATCAGAGTAGTAACTAGTTCGTTAATCTTGTTTGTGTTTATCTTAGACCAAGCTGGGTGGGGTATTTCTTTACAGAATTGTTTCACTGCTAGGACAATATCCAAGACATCCTCTTGGGCAGCATCCCTGATTATGTATTCAGTCATTAGTATCTAGGGTTCCTTCCTTGTACCAAGCCCCATCCTAGGAGCAAGAAGTCTTTACCCTGTTCACTTTCGTATTTAAGTCTCATGGATCGTCCGTGTCCACGTATTTTTACTCTTGAAGTTATGACATCATCTGGATAGTTGAAGTCAGTCAAATCATTATTGTTAGGAAACAAAGGAAACTTTAATCTATACACCTGTTGAGCCGTACCAAAAGCTTCAGCAAAATCCCAAGCAGCGGAGACTTTTAGACCTGATGGTCTTATAGCAGTATAGCCTGCGCTTTCATTACCTGTAAACCCTGTCTCTGTAACTCTACAATATGTGACAATGTAAGGTGCGTTCTTTTTGGTTATCAAGTCACCTACAAAATCGTAACCTGTTTCAGCAAAAGATGAGTAATCTGTGGTTGTCCAATCAAGAAAAGTAATTCCTGTAAATGCACCAAAGGTTATCTTATTGTTTGACCCTTCTCTACAGATAAGAACAATAGCTGGGTCTCCCGTGTTTGTATTTGATATTTGTGTAGACACAACATCGTTACCGTTAGATAGAACGACATCATCTGCTCCGCTATTTGACGTTACGTCTAGGTCTACTTCACTAGCACCATACCCTGAGTAAAAAGCTAGACCAATCACACAGTCTGTGTTAGAGCTTTGGTCAGATATTTTCCAAGGAAAGAAAGCTTGAAGAGGTACGTCAAGGATTAGAAAGTTGTTAATCTTTGAGGCTACAGTTTCACTTGTGTTAGGATATCCCCAGTATATTCTTTTGTTGATTGCATCGTAAACAGCAGTTACTTTTAGTTTAGCGTCTGCGTCAATAGCATCCCAAAAAGTTTGAATAGTAGGGATTGTTAAGTTTTGTTCAGTACCTTGCCCTGACACAGGGTCTGTCGTTAGTGTATGTATACCAAACCTTGACCACCAATAAGGAATACCTTCAGCTTCTACAAATGTTTGAGGCTGTAAGATACCAACCCTAGTAACTCTGTTAACAGAAAACTCTGTTGCTCTAAACACACCGTCAACACCAGAGATTTGCCACACACCATTCTCAGCAAATACAAAGAGAGAGTTTTGGTAAGCGTAAAGTTTTTGTATCTTAACAGCGTCAGGTATTCTTATTTCACCACCGTCTGTAGGAAATAAGTCTGATAAAAATTCTGATGTAGGGTCATTTTGTTGGTGACATTTACCTAAGTCATCTACTGTCTCAACAAGTTTAGAAAATAGTATTGTACCAGCATTTTCAGCACTGTCAATACCTGCATAAAAAACTCTACCAGAGAAAGACTCAGCACATCTAAACCTAGATACTTCTGGGTCAGTCATTTTAGTTAAGCCTGTCAAACCAGAGGCTGAACCTCTATTCTTTGTAAAGAAAGATAATTTGTAGTGACCGTTACCTGTGAGTGTAGTACCACCATAAATCTTTTCCCACTCTGCAGAGTCGTAGTTACCATCTGAGTCTTTACCTGCAAACCAAGGATGAGTAAGTCTTTTAGTTAAGTCTGTAGGTGCACCGTTACCTGTGTTCCAACCTGTGTTCTGTGCGTCATACTTTCTGTTTTGTGAAGGTGAACTATTATTTGTAGCGTAAGTAGTTGTATCTCCTTGAAACTCGAAGTCTCTAATTATAAAGTCTATTGTAGTTACAGTAAATGTTCCTGAACTATACTGAATAGCTATAGTGTTTATCTCAGGTGATGATACAACTAGAGTACCCTTGATGGATGTAAACTGACACTTAGCTGTATCTGCTCCGTTAGAACCAGATTGCTCAAAAGATGCTAGGTTTACTGAGTTAGACTCCACTTGATCAGAGTAAGGTAAAGCACCTTTGTTGTAAAAGAAAAGAGTAGCCCCTTTCTGAAGAACCAAGAACTCTAAGTTAGCATTACCACCTACGTTAACCCAAGAGCCTGTAGCTGTCTGTTCAGCATCACTAAGGGTAAACGAAGATAAAACATTACCTGTCTCATACTCTACCCCTAAGCGTCTACGCCTAGTACCATCTCTACGCAGGTCACAGTTTAGTTCATCAACGGAAGCACCATCAGGAAATGTAAGTTCAGCAGCCTCAGTTATAAGACCCTTGACAAAGTTGTTAGTTGCTTTCTGACTTAGACTTTGAGCCATTGCGTTCTTTCTCACGTTGGTCTGCGTATTCATTACGCTGAACAGTTTTTGTCTTTACTTTGTTTCTTAGGTAATGTTCTACAGCTTCTTTACCTTTTTGCAGGCTAGAGTATCTGCCAGATAGTTCACTTGGTACTGAACCCTTCTCAAACTTTACTCTAAAAAAACTGTATCCACTATCTTCTTTACTGACATAAATCTCTGACAACATCTTATCAGACTTTATTACACAATGTTGGTTCACTGTGTCAATATCTATTTCAATCATTAACTTCTTCCGTACTGGTTTCTTGAAGCTAGTCTAGTTTTGTACTGATCATTTTGTACATAGGACTTTAACCTACGTGCAGCCTGATCAATCTTGGGATCAGGACCACCTTTAAATAAACTCATGCAAGTTGATTTAGCTTCTGCTAAAAGAAAAGGCATTAGTGTTTGGTCTAAGTCTATTGCAAAACTATCTGTTTGACTGAAGGTTGGGTATATAGCACAGAAAGCTCTTGTTTTATTAGCCGCTAAACTGGCTTCTACTGAAGCATCATAAGCATCCATTATAATATGGTTGTCATTGAACGATGTATAATAAGATGGGTCTCTATCATTACCTACAAAAAGTTCTACTGATTGGTCAACAGTAGTGACCTTTTTAGCAGTTTGATCCATTCTGTCTATAAACACTAAAGGTTCTACATAAACTATTTCTCTATAGTCAGGTACAGAGGCTGTTCCTATATTGTAGTCAAGTCTCATTAGTTGTTTTGTTCTTGCAGGGTAAGTAAAGTGTGTAGGTTTTGCATTGTTAGATAAAGAAACTAGAGGTATTAACTTATTATGTTCTGGTATATCTCTAGCTGCAATTATATTGAAGTAAGTATCTTCTACTACTGAGGCAACCTGTTGGGCCTCTACTGTATCAGAAATAGTGTTAACATCCTCTGAGTCCATATCAGAAAGAATAGATTGTACAACTTGTAAGAGAGTGCTTTTCATTACGATCCATCCACGCAGATAACTATACAAGCTTCAATGTGTGAGCTTGGCCCACCATCACAGGCTATCTTTATAAAGCTTCCTGCTGTTACTGTATTGTTTGATGAGGGTGCTAGTGTGTCTACGTCACCTGCAGCAGAACCTGATTGAGTTATAGTAAGGGTTCCCATTGAAGAACCCGATGAATTAGTTACAGTAAATACAGCATTTCCACCAGATATAGCTGCTGTCAAAGCACTTTGTATTTTAGTTATAGTTCCTGCGTATGGTATAGGCACGTAAAGATTACTTGCAGATGAAATGTCTGGAAACTGAACTGTTAGTATTGCTTGTCTAGATGTCCAAGTACCTGAGCCAGAACCGTTAGCTAGATAAACGTCACCACTACTTGCCGAAGCAACGCCTTTGGGTTCGTGTAAGAAAGGATCAGAAAGAGTAGAGTGGTTTACGTTTGCCATTAATATCTCCTAGGGAATAAGTAGGGTGCTCCCGAAGGAACACCCAAAGCTTTTAAGGCTCGATGTATTCGATAACCAACTTGGCTTCACCAGCAGTAAATGCTGCTGTGCC
>Ga0098042_1000729_pt1 | contig 12676 bp, 6 predicted proteins | sample 9_EtaG_FD_75066 | JGI IMG/M metagenome (GOLD analysis project Ga0098042, IMG submission 75066) | Marine viral communities from the Subarctic Pacific Ocean - 9_ETSP_OMZ_AT15188 metaG | ecosystem: Environmental > Aquatic > Marine > Oceanic | place: Pacific Ocean | collected 2015-01-10
ATAAAATTAGAAGAACTAACTCAAATATTGAGAGGTAAGTCTAAACATATAAAACACTAAAATATGCCAGAGTTAAAACAAAACTTTATCAAGGGTGTAATGAATTTAGACCTTGATGAAAGACTAATCAATGATGGGGAATATAGAGAGGCAATGAATATTGAAGTGCAAACTTCAGAAGGTTCTGCTGTTGGTACTGTTCAAGGTGTTAGAGGTAACAATAAGTTAACAAGTTTAGTTCCTGGTGGTGGATATGTTGTTGGTTCTTACGCAAATGAAAAAACAAATAAAATATATTATTTAGTACAATGCAACACTTTTGATGGTGTCGCAAAAGACATGATTGTAGAATATAATCCTAACACAAACACTGTAGCACCTGTTTTTGTTGATATTTATAAGGTTGAATATAACTTCACTTCTGCTATATCTACACCTCAATCTTATTTAATATTAGATTCTAACATACCATCTCACTCAAGTATAAGAGAGGGCATGACACTAACTGGTACTATAGAAGATAGTTTATTTGGTACAACTGTTCAGTTTACACAGAACTCAGTTATAGTAACAAACCCTAGTACTGGTATATCTGTTACTAACGACACTAGTGTAGTGGTTTCTAATGTACAAAGTTTTCCAACTGGTAATCAAGCAAATTTAGTTTTTGAAAAGTCTAGCGATGTATTTAATTTGATTTTTGGTGGTAGCTCAAGTACAACTTTAACTTTTACCAGTGAAAGAATACTTAACTTTCAAAACGGAAAGCATGTAACAGGCATAAATATAGTTGATGATCTTTTATTTTTTACCGACAATATTAATGAGCCTAAAAAAATAAATATAAAAACTTCAAAAATAGGAACACCTAATTTCAACACGCACTCTAAATTTCCTATATTTAAACCAAATACTAACGTTGTTGTTACAAACAAGTTTGCTAAGCTTTACAACACTACAGTTGTAAAAAAATCTCCTTTAACACCACCTTCTTTAGAAATGTACAACGACATTGGTGGTAGAGGTTTGATATTTGGTAAAACAGATCCTGTAAATTTTTCTAATCAAGTTTTAACAAATCCAGGCGCTGGTGCCGGTAACTTTGTATATAATAACGAACCGTTTGTAGAGGGAACTTCTGTTGATATAGAATTTTCTTCTGTAACTCCTGATTTTGAAATTGGTGATATATTAATATTTAGTAACGATCAGGATATATTATCTGATATACGTATATTTACTGACGCGCAGGTGAGAGCTGTAGTTACAGATATAGACACATCTGTTTCTCCAGATAAAATTACAGTTAAAATACTTTCGTTTAAAAAAGGATTTTTTCCTTTTGTAGCAGGTGGTGAAGAATGGGCTGTTTGCTTAGAACAGTCTAAAGCTTTATTTGAGTTTAAGTTTCCTAGGTTTGCTTATAGATACAAGTATCAAGACGGTGAATATTCTTCTTTTTCTCCTTTTTCTGATGTAGCTTTTATACCTGGAAGATTTAAATACGATGCTAAAGAAGCGCATAATCTAGGTATGATAAACCAACTTAGATTTTTAAAAATATTAGATTTTGTTCCAGATGGAATACCAGAAGGTGTAGTTTGTGTAGATATACTATATAAAGAATCAAACTCTCCAAATGTGTACACTGTTAAAACAATAGAACACGGTGATCCTCAATGGTTAGAGTATGGACATGTAACCCCTCAATTACCTTGGACAGGTCAAACAAAAGGAGCTGTGCAACTAGAGTCTGAACTTATATACGCGGCGGTACCTTCTAATCAAATACTAAGGCCATGGGATAACGTACCTATTAAAGCAAGGTCTCAAGAAATTAGTGCAAATAGATTAATATTTGGTAATTATACAGAAGGATACGATATAAACAACAACGTAAATATAAGCACTTACTTAAAAAGTTTAGACATATCACCAGAAACATCAGAAGATTTTATTGTTGGAAAAGGTTATCCTTCTATAAAATCACTAAGAACTTATCAAGTTGGTATTGTATACAGAGATAAATTTGGTAGAGAAACACCTGTGTTTACAAATGAAAAATCAACTTTTAATATAGCTAAACAATTAGCTGATAAATCAACTTCTTTATCCGTTCAATCAACAACATCTGTTCCTGACTGGGTGCATAGTTACAAATATTTTGTAAAAGAAACTTCCAACGAATACTATAACTTAGCTCTAGATAGGTGGTACGATGCTACAGACGGTGGTATATGGTTAAGCTTTCCTTCAGCAGAAAGAAATAAAGTTGACGAAGACACATATTTAGTGCTTAAAAAACAACACGATACAGATGATTTTGTAGAGGAACCAGCTAGATACAAAGTTATATCTATTAAAAATGAAGCGCCTGATTGGATAAAAACAGAATATTCTAATATAGGAGTTGGAAATGTTGACAATAGCACACCACAAACTTTTACTTCAGCTGATTCGCAGGTTGTATACTCTGGTAACCCTGGTTTTGAAGATTATGTTAGAGGTAAAGAAGGTTTAGTTTTAAGATTGTTTGACTCAGATCAAAGTTCAGATTGGTATCCTATAAAAAGATTTGATTTTGGAACTCCTCCAACAATAACTATAAAAAATAGTTTTGGTATAGATATTACAGCAGATATATTAGGCGGTAATACTTCTTCTGTAAAAGTAGAAGTTGCCCAAAAAAGAACTTATAATAAACCAGAGTTTCAAGGAAGATTTTTTGTAAAAGTAAAACAAGATACAGCTTTAATAAATGGTATAGACGCTGTTAACCACGATATAACAACAACAACCTTTACTATTAAACAACAAAAAAAGCAATATTATATTAAGTCTAACGGTTTAGATAACAACTGGAGTCAAAAACAACAGTGGACAGAAAAAGCAGGTTCTTGGGACAAAACTATAAAAGAAGGTTTTTATATTGATGAAATAGATAGAAACTGGGGTACAATACCAGGAGGACCTGGCCCTTGGGCAAAAGACTCCGGAAAAGGTATAACATACTCTAGAACAGGTAAGCTGGCAAATCACATAGAACTTAGTTTATCTAGAATTAACGATCAAACGCAAGAAGGTTTTAGCATAGCTAATCATGAAAAGTCAGATAGAGATTTTTACAACGCGCTTAAATCTCCTAACACTTGGATTAGGTGGGCAGAAGATCCTAACAAGATTGTTTACGAAATATATTTTGCACAAGGACAAGGAGACTCTGATTACGATAATTATCACAATCAAAGCAAAAAGAACTCACCTGGTATATATAATTATGATGGAGGAAAAAATAAACCTAGAACTTGGAGAGCAAACAAAACAAGAAGATTATATTTAAAGCTAAGAGCTACTGGATATATGGACCCAGGTTCTACTGGTAACTATGTTTTTGATCCAGCTATAAAAGGAGCGGATCCTACTTGGGTCTCTGACTTTATATATGCAAATCAAACACAAGGTGTTTACAGTGCTTCTAACACTTCTGGATTTGTTCAATCTACACCTACTATAGGTTGGAAACCAACTACTAACCACAAAGCAGGTGGTGGTACTATACAAGCAGGTACGCAAACTTCTATACAACAACCTACAACATCTGGTAATAATCCAAGTTTTGGTAAACCTACCGATCCAGGTAATAATGTTATAACAACTCCTGGTAACACGAGTCTTACAACTACTGTTGTTCAAGAAACTGAAAATTTTTTCAATAACATACAAATAGTAGAAAAATACAATCCTGAGGTTGATAAAGAAATGAGTGATAATCCTGCTATATTTGAAACAGAACCAAAAGAAGATATAGGTTTAGATATTTATTACGAAATGGATCAAGCGTTTCCAGTTTTATTATCTGGTGAAACAAACGAGCTTTTTGCAAAGATAGGTAGTGAAGTACAAGTAGATTATCCAGGCGCAAAATTACAAACTTGGACAGACTTAACACCTGGTGGTAATCCATGGACAATTACTGTAACGTCTGGTAACAACTTTGGTACGACTAACACTAATATAAGCAATTGGGTTAAGGAAGGATTTACAATACAAAACTCTAGTAACTTAATTCCTTCTGTATTTCCTTCTGGAACATTGGTAACAAACGTAAGTGGCAACACGGTATTTTTTAGCGAAAACGCTACATCAAGTATTAATAACGCGCCTATAACATTTACTAAAATCTCACTTCCTAAAATAAAAAATTGGAACGAAAATAAAATAACATTAGATACTTTTGTTTATAATCTTCAAACTTTTGTAATAAATCAAAGTACTGCTTTTACATCTGACAACGTTGTTTTACCACTTGCCATGTCTGGTACTAGTAATAAAAATAATTTAATATTTAAAAAGATTGATGGTGGCACTATAACTGGTAGTATATTTGGTAACGGAAGTATTATAGCCGCTAGCGTGAACGCAAGTGGATTTTTAGAGTTAAGCCTTGTTAAAGAAGTATTTAACTCTAAGATTGATTTAAAATGGCATAACTGTTATTCGTTTGGTAATGGTGTTGAATCTAATAGGATTAGAGATGACTTTAACGCTGTTACAATAGATAAAGGCCCTAGAGCGTCTACAGTGCTAGCGAAAACATATAAAAGAGAAAGAAAGTCTAGTAGTTTAATATATTCTGGTATATACAACAACATAAGTGGCGTTAACGATACTAATCAGTTCATAATGGCTGAAAAGATAACTAAAAATCTAAATCCTAGACACGGTAGTATACAAAAGCTACATGCTAGAGAAGGCGATTTAATAGCTCTGTGTGAAGACAAAGTGTTAAGAATATTGTCTAATAAAGACGCTTTATTTAACGCTGACGGTAAACCTCAATTAATAGCAACTAGTAATGTTTTAGGTCAAGCAACACCAATGGGTGGAGAATATGGTATATCAAAAAATCCAGAGTCTTTTGCGTCTCAAGCTTACAAAGCTTATTTTACAGATAAATCTAGAGGTAGAGTTTTACAATTAGATGGTAATGGTTTGATACCTATATCTGATCATGGTTTAAAAGATTATTTTGCTGATAATTTGCCAGGTCAAAACTTATTAATTGGTAGTTATGACGATAAGAAAGATAATTACAACATATCTCTTGTTAACAAACTAGAAACAGTTAGTTATGGTATTAGAAATAACGGTTGGGAAAGTTTTAAATCTTTTATTCCAGAAACAGGTGTAAGTTTAAACAATAATTACTACACGTTTAAATTAGGTGAATTATATCAACATCACAATGGTAACACAGGTACGTTTTACGGGTTGAAACAAAACCCTTATATTGATGTTGTTTTTAACAAACTACCTAATGTTGTTAAAAGTTTTGGTTCTTTAAACTATGAAGGAAGCCAAGCTAGAGTAACTGAAGATTTAGGTGATAACGAGTATTTTAACAATACTGGTTTAAGAGGCTGGTTTGTTAAAGAAGGAGAAACAAACTTGCAGTCTACGTCTGTTTTAGAGTTTAAAGACAAAGAAGGTAAATGGTTTTCAAGAGTCAAAGGAAGATCTACAAACGCTTCGAATATAGATTTAAAAGAGTTTTCTTTTCAAGGTATTGATATGGCTGATACGTTTGTATTAAACTCAGAGTTTGGTTGTACTGATCCAGCCGCGTTAAATTTTGATCCAACCGCCACGGTTGACGATGGTAGTTGCTGTTTTGATTTTGGTTGTACGGATTCTCAAGTCGGAATGTTTCCTGCTACAAACGGATTAGATAGATTTGGAGCTCCTTGTACTTTTCCATGTGTAGATGCTAATAATAATCCAATAGGCTTTGCTGCTGACAACTATAATCCTAAGTTTGATTGTGACGATGGAAGTTGTAATTTTCCACCGTTTTTTTACGGTTGCACGGATCCAAATGCCTCAAATTATTGGGCTGGTGCAAATTTTGATGATGGCTCATGTATTTATCCAGGATGTACCGATCCAACTGCGTTAAACTATAACTCTGCGGCTTATCCAGACGATGGTAGTTGTATATACTGCTCGCAAGGCTCTATAGATATAACTCCAGAAACAGGTACGGGTACTTTTCCTAATATAGTTGTAGCAGGAACAAATATTAGCGTTTCTAACACAAACGTAGCCACGGCGCTAAACTCTGATATAGCAAGCAATAACATTGCGGTAGGTTGTGAAGTTACATCTCAGTACTTACCCGCTGGAACAACAATAATAAACATACAAGTTATTAGCTCTATTAAAAGTAATCTGTTTTTAAGTAATCAATTTATTAATGCTCCTACTGGTTTTGCAGGTGGTACGATAATAAACTACAATTGCAATTGTGATGATTATGAATTAAGAGTTAGTAATACCTTTGCTGGTGTTGGAGATAGGGATGGTAATTTTGGTGATAACTTATACACGGTTACTACTTTTACAATGCCTAATATCACGCCTGGCACGTCTATTCACAGTGCGTTAAATTCTGTCGCTGCGTTTTTACTTATACAGCCAAATGCTGGTAGAGCTATTCAAGCTTCAGATTTCTCTATAAGTGGTGCTACGCCTGCTTCAGGAACAACTTTTGTAGGTGGCACATTACCTCCAGAAGTAGTATCTGTTAATTTTCAAGACACTGAAAACCCTGTTTACTTAAACTACAGCGTTTCTGGTGGTTCAACGCCTAATCCTAACTATGATGCTAATTATAGCGCAACACCGACTAACGAAATAGCTGTTATTGTAGAGCTAAATCCTATAGCTATGCCTAACAATGATCTTGCTATAGAAATTGATATAGATGGATTTACACAATCACTACAACCTATTATTAACACTGTAACTGTAATATAATGTCAGATTTATACAAAAATATAATAATAACTGGAACACCAGGAGCTTTAGCAAAAGTATCTATTACTAATGCCGCTGGTAATACTTATGATGAAACTACACAAACATTTACATCTGCTCCAACAACTGTTGATAGAGTTGTAGATGCTGGTGGTTTTAGTAACGTTCAAATACTTTTACCAGAGCCTTCGGTAGATGAAACTTATGACTATCAGTTGAAAACAGTAGCTGGCGTACAAATTGGTGATAAAAATGATAAATATAAAAAAATTACTCCAGGCGTGAATTTTTTACAATTTAAAGATTATCTTAATAAAACTTTAACTTTTGATACTAATCACACCACGGTGGGCCATACTATAGCTCCAACTTTAGACGCTACTTTTACAGGCTTGCCAGGATCAATTGGTTATGAAGATGTTGAGTCTGACATTCTTGTTGATTTTACTTTGTCTGGTACTATCACTAAATCTTCTGCCCTGTTGTATACTAGCAGGCAGCCTACTTGGAATGTTAGTACAGGAGGAGACTTTTCAAACACTTATTATAGTTCTGCTAAAGTTTTAAAATTTGACCCAAACAGAAGAATAATAGCCGTAGATAGTGATACAAATATAAACGATGGAGACGCTATTTCTGGTGAAAATATAAATGAAGAAATGACAATAACTAAAAGTGGTAGTAACATTATTACTATTAACTCAGGACCAGATTTTCCTAGGTTAGAAATTGACGAAACATTATTTTTCTCTAAAAGCGGGTATGTAATTTCTATTAACGATGCCACTGTAACTGGATCTGGATCAACCTCGTTGACAGCATCAGTAACTGCTGAGATAGAAAGATTTGGATATGCTGATATGACAGTTCAGTGGGCTCTTAATAATTTTGTATCAACAACTCCAAACGCGTCTGACATAACGGCTACATGTGTGACTGGAGAATCAGTATTAATAAACTGTGGCGCTGGAGATACAGATGCTAACGCGGGTACTAAAACGTATAGTAGAGTAACTGAGCCTTCAGATGGCGCGATTGGTAGCAACGACACAGGCACGTTCTCTACTTCATTTAACAACAATACTTTTTCAGGTAGTACCATAACGTATAAAAACACTGGTGATGTTGAGACAGATAGCTTTACTTTTAAATGTAACGACGGTACGACAGACAGTGCAACAAAAACAGTAACAATAACATTAACATAATAACATGCCTTCAGTAACAGTAAATTTTCCAAACACAATAAATGTTTCAGTTCAAGTTGGTGACGTGGCTTACTACGTTACACAAATAGATCCTTCTACGTTGCCGTCTAGTACGGCTTCAGGTATACCTAATCCCATGGGTAGTATAACAGATGTTGGTAGTAGTTTTATAACTGTAGACGTGTCACAAGTTTTGTGGGACTCTGGAGTTTTAGCACAAGGTGTTTTTATTATGTTTGCCAAAGATAATATAGCTAATATGAGTAGTTTACTTGGTTATTTTGCTAGGTTTAGATTTGAAAACAACTCTAATGCAGAATCTGAACTATACACTGTTGGCGCTGATTATTTTGAAAGTAGTAAATAACTATCAAAAACTGTGACTATATCGTTATAAATTTAATTAAATGAAAGAGTTAACTAAGAAAGAATTAAGATTACAAAAAAGAGATACAATAATAGAACTACAAGGCCATCTAATGGAATTTGTTGATGGTAAAAATGTAGTAAAAGGAGATTCTGAAGTTTTTCCTTTAAAACACACCTTTACAGATGGTATATACATTAGACAAATGTCTATGAAAAAAGACTCATTTGTAATAGGTAAAATACACAAACACAATCACGTTTGGTTTTTGTTAACTGGACATATAGTAGTTGTAGATGAAAATAGTTCTGTTGAACATGTTGCACCTTGTTATGTAGAGGCGCCAGCAGGTTCTAAAAGAGTTATATATGCAAATGAAGATTCTATATGGGTTAATATACATGCTAACCCTACTAACACACAGGATTTACAAGAACTGGAAGATTTAATTATAGCAAAAGATTATGAAGAGTTTAATAATAAAAAATAATATATTATGAGTTTTGTAGCGTTAGGTATTGCTGTTGTAGGTGGTGCCGCAAAAATGATTTCGGCTAGTAGAGGCAAAGCAGCTAGAAAAGCCGAACAAGATGCTGCTAATCAAGAATTAGCAAAAAGAAAAGCCGCGTACGAAGATATGGACACGTCTAATCCTTATGCAAACTTAGAAAACGTTTATGAGGACTTAACTGTAAATACACAGCAAGCAGAAATGATGGCGCAACAATCTCAACAACAACAAGCTAATTTATTGCAAGGTTTACAAGGCGCAGCTGGTGGATCAGGTGTAGCAGGTTTAGCGCAGCAACTAGCGATGAGTGGACAACAACAAGCGCAAGCTGCTTCGGCTAGTATAGGTCAACAAGAAGCACAAAACCAACAATTAGCAATGGGACAAGAAGCGAAAACGCAGCAAATGGAAGCTATGGGAGCTAGGCAGACACAAGAGTTAGAAAAAGATAAAATTGAAACTTTGTTTGGTATGTCTCAACAAAGAAAAATATCCGCTGATGCTGCTAGACAAAGAGCAACTGATCAAATGGTTTCTGGTATAGGAAGTTTAGCTGGTGGAGTTGCTGGTGGGATTATGACTGGAGTCGGTAATAAACAGGCGGGTAGAGGATTTTTTGAAATGCCAGAGCAAAATTAAACAACAAAAATATGTCAAAAGAAGATAAAAAACCAAAATCGTTAAAAGATATAAGTCCTTTTAATATAAATTCTTTACTTGTAAAGCAAGCTGGATTAACTAGTAAATATTCTGGAGGTGATTCATATACTGGTTATGGTGAGGTAGACATCGATAAAATGATGGACCCAATGAAAGATTTGCTGTTGGGCAAAATGAATAGTGAAGAAGACACTGGAACTGGAACTACTGGACCTGCTGGACCAAAAGGTGAAAAAGGCGACAAAGGTGAAAAAGGTGAAAAAGGTGATTCTGGAACAGGCGGTACATCAACAAGTGGTGATGATCCAGAAACAGAAGGTAAGAAAAAAGAAGAAGAAGGTAAAAAGAAAGAAACTGATCCAGACGATCCTTTTGGTTGTAAAGAAAATCCAAAAAACGATCAATGTCCATGTAAGTGTCCTCCAAAGACTCCTGAATATGGTAACGACGGACTTCCTTTAGGCGTAGACATGGATGAGCGTGACTTTTTAGGATATGACTCTGTATATATAGATGGCGAGTGTAATTGTTATAGAGACGAAGATGGTACTGAGACCGAGAATAATACAGGTGATGAGCCAGGTGGTACAGGTGATGAGCCAGGTGGTACAGGTGATGAGCCAGGTGGTACAGGTGATGAGCCAGGTGCTAAGACTGATAAGACAGAAGAAAACAAAGAAAAAAAGCCAGAAGAAAAGAAAGAAGAAAAGAAAGAAGAGCCTCCAGAAGATGATTTAGTTTTTGGCCCTGGTTTTGAAGGTTTTGTGGATCAAAGTGGAAAGCCGATTAGTAACAGGAAAATTAAGAAACATTTTACACCGGCTGAAGGTACTGAAACCGCAATAAAGAATGCTGATGGTTATAATATTAGTCTTCCTAGCGACGTGGATACTATTCAAAAAACAAGATTTGGACTGGGTGATATTTCTGGCACTGATTTTATTTACGATAAGAAGGGCGGTAAAATAAATACTATGATTTCTACTGGGAAAATTAACGGTAAAGAATATAGTGCCGGTATTAATAATATTACTTATGGTCAAGACGGGCAAGTTAGTGGTGTACAATTATCGATTACACTTCCTTCGTTAAATTCAGAACACAAAAAACATCCTTTAAACAACGATCAGCCGATCAGCTTAAACCAATACCGATCTTTAGTAAGAGAGCAATACCAAACGTATCAAAAAACAGTAAGTAAACTTGATAAAATTACCAAAGGAAATATTCCTCTTTGGTGCTACACTAGAGATAGTAAAAGAAAGCCTAATAGCGCATGCGAAGGTATGGACGAAAGTTTAAGGTTTACTAAAAAGGACTATCAGGCGATGCAGTTAGAAAGAGCTCAATTTTTTAAGCAAGCCAAAATGTTAGGGGTTGAACTTTCTCCTCTTTCTTACCGTAGCCCATTAAATCAAAGAGAAAAACAACCGGTTACGCAGGAAGATAAATTAATAATTGGACCTCCGTATTCAGATGAGTATTTAATAAGCAGAGGTGTAGATCCTAAAGTATACAGACAATTAGTAGCAGAACAAAAGAAAGAAAAACCTGTTTCGCCACGTAAAAAGAAAAAATCTCCTTTTGAAAGACGCGAAAGAAGCTACTTAAACGTTCGTAAAAAGTGGATGCCAACTTCTTCTCCTATGATGCAAATAGAGCAACCTGGCATAGAACAGCCTAGTATGGAACAGCCTAGTATGGAACAGCCTCAACAAAATCAAGAAAATATTTTTGATAAAATGAAAATGTACGGCGATGGTGTTAGAGAGAAAGTTGATAAGTTTGTTGCTAACGCAAGGTATAATTCACAAGTTGATAAACCAATAAAGGCTATAAATAATCAAGAGTGGGTTGGTAAAATAACAGAGTTTTTAAAACAAAAGAAAGGCGAGTTAGTAGAAGCTAAAAAAAATAAAGACAAACAACAAGAGCAAAAAATCTTTGAACATGTTAATACTTTAATAAATGATGTGACTAATTATGCTGGCAAGTTTGAGTCTTGGAGAGATAGAAACGGTGGTGACAAAACACCTGGTAACATGGGTGGTAACATGACGTCAGAGGGCTCTATGAAAGATAAAAGATTTGAAGCTGATTTAGCGTTTATAGGAGACACAAATACTGATTTAGGTATAACTGAAGAAGGTAAAATAGGTATTAAGTCTTATGGTTTAAATGATCTAAAATATGTAGAGGACTTAGATCAAGGCGTTTTTACGAAAGACTTTGCTGGATATAAAAAGTTTTTAGATATGTCTAAAAATATACAAGAAAATGCTGAATCAGGTAGACCTAAAAATCAAAATATTATAAATGGTCAAGCTGATTTATTATTACAAAATAAAGACAGTTTGTTGTCTTGGGCTCACGATCCCTTGTATGGACAGGCTTGGATTCAAGATTACGCGCAAGGTAATCCTGATGAAGATTTGTCTTGGGCTATGCCAGAAAGCGATCAGTTTGACAAAGACAGATTAGAAGACGAAGTTCATGGTTGGTTGACAGATAAATTATCACAAGCTTATGATAAGTACGCGCCTAAAAAAGATTTAGAAGACGTTGATAAAATACAGCAAGAAACGATGTCTTCAATAGGTGAAGAGAATTATTCTAAGCAAACTCCTATGCAGTACAAAACAAAAGCTCAGCAATTAATAGAAAAATATAGTTAAAATATAATATGAGTAATTATTTACAAAATTTAGTAGAAAAAATGGTTGCTGATGGTGTGTCTGAAAAAGACATAGCGTCTGTTATAAAGGAGGTAAATTCTAAAAATTCACCACTAAGGCAAGACGTTGGAACCACGACAACTGTAACACCAAGCGCAACTGATGATATTACTTTGCAACCAGTTGATCTATCTACAACACAACCTACGACAGTATCACAACCTTCTACAACTAGCACAACAAGTCCAGCTGAAGATAAATGTCCAGAAGGTTACGAAAAAGATGCGAGAGGCGTTTGTCAACCTGTAGATTTATTTGAAGGCGAAACTGAGCAAGCGTTACCACCAAAAGATTATAGTTATTTAGATAACGATCCAGTTTTTCAAGACGCTATAAACGAGGCTAGTCAGTTTGTTTTAGACTATAAAGGTTTATTTCC
>Ga0098042_1000731_pt1 | contig 12666 bp, 16 predicted proteins | sample 9_EtaG_FD_75066 | JGI IMG/M metagenome (GOLD analysis project Ga0098042, IMG submission 75066) | Marine viral communities from the Subarctic Pacific Ocean - 9_ETSP_OMZ_AT15188 metaG | ecosystem: Environmental > Aquatic > Marine > Oceanic | place: Pacific Ocean | collected 2015-01-10
ACCACTTCTATCTGATATCGCTTTTGATTTACTTCCTGATGCAAAATTAGACATTTGGGTAATAAGCCTGTGGTGTTATAAAAGTGCTTGAAGAAGAACCATCTTCTGTTAAAGCTCTTTGTAGTTCATCTTCATATAATAATTTCATTTGTTGCACCATTTCTGGTTTTACTTTTTGACTTAGATAGTAAGCAAGTCCTGAAACCATACAAGGTACAAATCGATAAGGAACATCAACAACGTTTGTTGGTAAACCTCCATCCTGAATTCTTTTTACAAAATACAAAGCTACATCATTAGCAGCGGCTGTAGCATCTGGAGTAGGATAAAGTGTAATCGTTACGTTATCTATAAATCTTTGTACGTAGTATTGTGTTGGTTGCCCCTTTGTAAGTTTGTTTGACAGTCCAGAATAAGTTGACCTATTTATCTTTGTAAGAGCAGAGTCACTTTGATTTGTTGTTCCTTTGCCTGTTCTATAAGCAGCTTCAAGAACGTCATCAACACCATGTATCCCGTTAGTGGGAGAAGTTGTTGCACTTGTTCCATCAGCAGCGTCTCTAAAAAACTTATATTCCGCTTGACCTTCAACTAAATCTAGATTTGTTTTTTCAATCTCCCAATAGTGTAAGCCTCTGTTAGCCCATTCCATAAACATAATGTCTAAAGAACGTCTAGCTGATCTAAGTTGATATCCAGAAACAGAGTCTAAACCTACTCGATTGTAAGCTTCTTTAACAATATCATCGATTGGAAAAATAGCTTCCGATCTAGTTGTACCCGATGTTGTCATTTGGCCCCCTAGTTAAAAGTAATAGTGCAACTGCCTGATCCAGAGAGTGTTAAGTGACAACCATTTTTCATTCTAATACCACTTCCAGGAACAAAGATTTCTAGTCCTTCTGTTCCAAAAAGAAATGTATGAGCTGTACCTGCTCCTGTAGTTGCATTGTCATGCAAAATAACAGAACCACTTGCGTTGCCCTTTGCTTGAATAGATGTAACCCTACAAGGCCCGCCGACTAAAACGCCAGTAGCGGTTGCTTGAGCTGTTCTCTGGTCTGATGTGAATGATCCTCCACCTGCCATAATATTTCCTCCTAAATTAGCGGGGCCGAAGCCCCGCATTAATTAACTATTAGCTTAAGTTATTATTCTGTATGTACAGAACAGTAACCGTAGCGGCACCAGTTGTACCATCACCGTTAGCTGCTGTGAATACAGCGTTAACTGTCTGATCAGATGATCCAATATCTGTACCATCAGTACCAATAGTACCTCTAGTTGTAGCCAAAGCTTTTACGTTTGTGTTTGCAAGATATTCATCATCGTCACCTGCGTGTCCGATTTTTACAGTTGCTGTACCACCATCGTTAGAAACAGTTGTAACATTTAAGACAACGTCAACGATTTGTGAGTTTGCAGGTATGATTCCTACCGCTGTAGTAGCAGTAGCACCAATTATGTCAATCACGGCTGATTGTGCCATTAAGACGGAACCAGTATTTTTACTTGCTCCTTCTCTTATTGATCCAGCTTTTACTGGACCCGAAAATGTAGTTGTACCCATTTTATATTCCTCCTATTAATTAACACAGTCGCGAGGCCGTCTGGTCAAGTCTGTGTTTCTTTGAATATACGCTTTTAATTTAATGATTGCAAATAAAAAGGGGCGCCGAAGCGCCCCTTAGAATGGTTTATAACCTTAATGATTATACACCTGGTGATCCGAATAGACCTCTAGGATCAGAGAAGCCGAAGCTGTATCTTTCCCTAGCTTTATATCTAACGTTACCAGTTTCAAAATCACCCTCTAGGGCAGTTTTGATTGGTGCTCTAACCATGTGCTTTAAGCCGTTAGGAACGTCTGTTTTGATATAGAACGCTTCGTTATCAGCAAGGAAGTTATTTACCACGTATCCTTGTGGTATCATTCCCATGCTTGATAAAGCGTTAATATCGTTATCAGCAGTTCCAACTCTATTAGCAGATTTCATGATTCGCTCAGCTACAAATTGCTGTCCTGGGTGAATGATTAATTTCATTCCACGAGCAGCGATTTTTAAGCCTCTCTCATCTGTTAGTGCAGCAATGTCAATGATTGACTGCTCTAAAGATGTTTCAGATAAGTCAGCAGCTGTTGCTAACTCGTTTCTGAAAGTACCTGCGATCGTAGGGTGAGATTGGTCTAGAAGTGCTACACCGTCCCCTCCCGCTGATGCGCCTGCAGTGAACGCGTTGTCCAGAATTGCAGCGGCTTTAAGTTGCTTAGTTTGAGCCATAGAACGTGCTAGTGCTTTTGTGTAACGAGTAGAAATCTTGTCATACAAGTTATCTTCAATTGCTTCCTCAGTAATTGCGAAAGCAAGAGCCACTGTTTCGTGTTGATATCTTGCTGTGAAAGTTTCTTGCGCGTTGTCATAAGTTACACCAGCGCCTTCAGCTTTAACTGCAGCTTTGTCGAATCCAGATAACATTACTTCTTCTTCGAATGCTCGATCAGAATTTTCTGTATCAAAGATTTCTGCGTGTTGGTTTTCGTAGTTTTTGTACTCAAGTCCGAATAATGCATTCAGACCTGGCTCTAGCTCTTTAGCTAGTTGTTGTCTTGATATAGCCATTATTTATGTCCTCCTGCTATTATGCGTACAAGTGCTCGTTAATTAGAACATTATAAACTGCATTAGCTGAACCAACCTCACCGCGACCTTCTTTTCCAGAAAATCCGATAATCATTAAGTTGGCACCGTTACCGATACCAGCTGGTCCTGCAGAGTCAAGTTCCATTGCACTTACACCCGTTGTTGTTGAGCCTGTGCCTACGACTACGTCTGCTGTTTGCATGACGTCAGATTGTGCAGATGCACCATCACCTTGTATTTCAAATACTTGGTATGGGTCATCGTATACAAATGCGTCTGCTACAGCGCCGTTTCCGCTGGCCTTAGACTGGTTTTTAAAAGTAGGTTTGTTAGTTGTCGCGTCGTCAAATTTACATCCCCAAAAAACACCAATGTTAGTAGTACCTGTTCCAGCTTGCTGGATGTTACCAGAGTCTGGTTGTACCATGTCACCTTGGAAAATTGCATTAGCTTCGTTAGATGCAATTTTATATTCGTTCATTTTTTGAGGCGGTCCACTTCCGATTTTTCCAACTGGATTCAAACCAAATGCGGCGTCTATATTTGCCATATGTTTTTCCTCCTTAAAGGTTTAGTTGTTAAATCAGTGGTCGAAATATCAAAATGCTATTTCTTTGTACCACCAAAAGTTACACGAGTTTGTCGATCTTGATTAATCGGCATACTTGGGTGCTGTTCCTTCAAGACATCGTTTTCTAAGGCTTCATGTCGATCGGCAGATACTTTTTTAAAGTAGTCCTCTCGAGACCTTGCGAGCTCTTCGGGTATCCTTGCCAGCACAAGGCCACCAACTCCTATTACACCTGAATATTTACCTGTGTCTAAAGACGGGTAATTATCGTTTGGGTATTCGTCAGCTCTCACTAACTCCCAACCAGATCTCAACTTACCTGTTATATTTTTTGAGTCGTCTTGACCCATACTTTCAGCTCGTATCCATCTGTGTCGATAACCGTCTGGTGCAGGCGGTGCATCTAGTGATGATGGGGGAGTCCAAACTTTAGGCTTTTCAGTTTTAGCTCTAGTTTGACTCGCGCGAGTGGTCTTCATTTTATCGTTTTCCATATGCTTATACCTCCTTCGCGGCTAATTGTTTCGCATATTCTTCTAGCGGCACACCTAATCGTTTAGAAATAGCTACCTGTGATGGTGTGAGTTTCACAGTTTTTCTGCGTCCTTTTACGGCCGGACGTTTAGCACTTGCTACGTTCTGAACTGGTTCAGAAGCAGATTCCTTATTTGTATCAAATTTGTGAGGGAATTCAAGTCTTATTCGTTTATCCACTTCAGCGTAATATTCTTCTGATTGTGGATCAAAACCTTCCTCCTCTACAAGGGATTTGTGTATATCAAATGCAGTGTAAGTCATTGCATTATCACTACCAAACCAGGAATTTTTGGATGCCCATTCGTCAGCTTTTGGGTCAATTGTAGCCCGTGGCTGCTGCATTGGAACCTGTTGTTGTTGGACTGGTGCTTCAGCTCTTGCTGCTGTAGCCTCTTTAACATCTTTAATTGACGCAAGTCTGTTAGCGTCCATTGCAAGTGTTGCTATTTCAGTCTGAGCTGCAACCTGTTCTTCGATATTACCCGCGGCGATTGCACTAGCAAGTTTGGCTTTGGCAGCATCGATATTTGTTGTAACTCTTTTTTCAAACTCAGCTGTGTAGTTTGTATCCAGTTTAGAATATTTACTTCTTAACTTTTCAACTTCAGCTTGTTGGTTCTGAGCATATGTAATAGCTTCTTCTTTTTGCCTTTCAGCTTCTCTCATTTTTTTAGTAAGCTTGGCAATTCTTTTTTGTACGCCTTCAGAATACTCAGCGAGTTCTTCTTTTGGTGCTTGTACTTCTTCTTTTTCTTCGTGTGTTACACCAGCAGATTCAGAAACTTCTATTTCTGGTTTTTCTTCTGGCTGTTCTTGTTCTGGTTGTGCTTCAAGATCAATCTCTTGTTCTTGTTCATCACCATCACCTACGTCTATTTTTAGGTCTTCGTTTTGCATAGTTAATTCCTCCTATGAATTACATTGCGTGAATAAGATCTTTGGGATCTTCTATTGTCCCAAGAACCTCATCATCGTTTAACATTCTAATTTCACCACCATCAATATCCATGCGTGATCCTGCATATCTTGCAAATATCACCCAATCTTTTTCTTTGCACCATGAACCTGTTGGGTACTTATCTTCGTCTTTATAACAAAGAGGTCCCATCTTTAGTACATATCCAACTTGTACAGCAGCGCGTGCTCTGTCCAATGTTTCCTGTGCGATAATAATTCCACCTTCGCTTTTTTCTTTTACCCTAAAAGGCATAACAAGTAGCCGCCACCCAGTAGGGTTCGGTAACTTATCTAAATTTGTTTTGGAAGGTGCTTCTGTTGCTTCTTTATCTTCAGCTTCGTATTTAGCTTCTAATGCGTGTGACGTTGTTTGGGTCATCTTTTTCTGGCTCCTTTGGTTCTAGCAGGTTAGAGAGTTCCTGATTAATTGAATCCACTGCGTGGATCTTACCTAATATATATTTGTATTCTTCCATAGTGTCAACCCCGCCGTTTGCGAGTGTTTGGACTAGTTGGTCGAGCATTGCTTGCATCTCCCTTTTTATCTTGTAGATCACGTTTATCGGATCTGTAGCTTCTGACATATCGTTTCTCCTTGTCTCCGTTTCTATCCCAGAACTCGTCAAGCGGATTCTTGGGTTTTTCTTCCCCCATATTCTCCCCCAATGTCTGATTAAATCAATCTATTTTTTGAACTTTTTTAGTGTTGACACGCCAAATGATCCACCAACTATTGTAAGTATAATGACCCAATAATAATCATTAGCCTGAGCCAGAATCTCCCATCCTCTATTCATGTAAGGTTGTAGTGGCCCAATAAAATGACATATGAATATACCACTAAAAGTAAGAGTGAGCCATTCGTCTTTCCATGAGTTAGCAGTTTGTCTCACCTGTTCCATCTGAACACCAATCTTCGCTACATCCACCTTTGCGGCCGCCTCTATCTCCTTTGCTTTGATAATTTTATCCTTCTCAATTTTGTGAGAAATTGCGCCGACGGTCTTTTCGGTTATAAGTTTTGTTATGGGATTACTTAGTAATCCTCCTCCAAGACCTAAAAGTGGTTTGATGAGTAGCAGTGGGTTCATTAGTTGTTGATGATTACCGCGATGACAATTATAATTGCAACAGCAATTATAACTTTTGTTTTCTTAGTGGTTCCGTCCCACCATTCTTGGGCTTTCCATTTTATTTCGTCGATCATGATGACCTCCTTTTTTTGTTTACACCTGCTTCGCTGAGCGCGATAGCTATGGCTTGCTTCTTATTTTTAACTTTTTTCTTAGATTTGCCAATGTTTAATTTTTTATTTTTAAACTCTCGCATTACCTTGCTGATTTTCTTTTCTTTTTTAGAAACAGTTTTACCAGTTTGTGAACGTGATATTGCCACTAGTCTAATCCAAATACTCCAAGTTCATCAACTAAATATTTTGCTAAGTCCTCAGGATACCCATCTTCTAAATACTGTTGATACATGGCTGAAGCCTCTTCATCACCTTCAAAAGGATCTACTGGATCAGGTATAACGGGAACTCTGTCATTACCTTGCCCTACACTTCCTCCTACCTCTGATGCTAATGCCTCTAAATCTTCTCCTTGATAAGTCATGCCCATAGCATCCGCGTAATCCTTTAGGCTATCAAAATTAGTTCCCGTAAAATCTCCTTCAGAGTCAAACTGCATTCCTGCACCAAGAAAACCCTGTTGCATATCTGCTAAGTCTTTGAGATTTCCTTCCTCATCTATAGCATTTCCAAACGGAGCTCTTTGATCAAAGCTATAATTTCCAAGGTCAAGATCACCATAAGTAGACACACCTGGTTTTCCGAAAAAACCTGTTTTGATATTTCCCTCTTCATCAAGTTTTGTGCCTGCAAAGTTTGCAAAGTTTGCCCCTATAATCCCGGGAGTGAAACTTGGTGATAGCGAAATACCAACTTTTTGAGCTTTATCAAGTGCATTCATAGTATCTTGATAGGCCTTAGTATTCTTAATACCACCAAAGAAATCAGTTACTGGTTTAAATCTCTCAGCTAATGCTTCCTTAAAACTAACGTCTTTTGTAACTTTTGTTTCTTTGTTACCACCACCTGGGTCACTATCAACAGTTGGTCCGCTACTAACGTCTGTAGCTTCCTTTCCAAATTGTCCTGGTCTGTGATCTCCAAAACCTGTTTTGTTGCCAGCACCTGGATTTCCTGTTTTGCCAGACTTGTCAGCTTTACTGCTGCTTTTACGTCCGCCTTTGCCTTTTAAAGCCATTTTATTTACTCTCCCTATTATTCGTCATCAACAAACGTTGCTTGCATCTGTTTTATACCATCTTTTGCAAGTGATACAGACGCTCTCAATTTAGCATGTTCGTCATTTTGTTCTAGTTTATCTTCAGCTATTTCACGATTAGAAACGAGCCTTAGAGCCTCCATTTCAGCCTTTGCTTCGCCCTCAGCACGCTTTCTTTCCTCTTCTTTTGCTCTAAGTTGCACTTCTTCGTTCTTTAATTTCAATAATGGGTCATTATCGATCTGATTTAACACTTTTTTCTCTTCTTCTAGGTACTCAGCCATGATTTGAGCGATCAATTGTGCCTTTCTAGAGTCCATTTTCTGTTGCATGGACTTAAGTTCCTTCTGAATAGCTATAAATTCAGGATTTTGTTGCAACATTTGTTGATTTCCTTGTGCTTGAGCCTGCATTTGCTTAGCTTGAGTGCTCAAATCCATCATTTTTTGCTGTTCTTCGATAAATTCTAGCTCAACTTGCTCTTGTCCCATCAAAGTTATGTGTTCTAGTATGTTTTTTTGCAACATTCCCAAAACTTGCGGGTTTGTTCGTGCAATTTGTGTGCCCATGAAGCTTAAATGTGCATCCATGTGAGCTTGATGGTCCTGTCCTGGGTATGCTTTGAAAGGTGTACCGGCCAAAGCTTGCATATTTTCCATAGCTGGGTCCATTGGTTTTGGTTCTTGTGGTTTTTTCAATAACAAATCAATATCTTTAACACCAAGAGCTTCATACATATCACGATAAGCTTGATACATGTTGTGCATCTTAGGATTAGACATTGCAAGTTGCAGTTTAGTTTGTGCAACACTAATTCTTTGAGTTTGTGAAAAAATGTTTGGATCTGCAACTGGTATGATGTCAACTCTATCATCAAAGTCAGCTTGTTTTATTTGTCTTTCACCACCAACTACATCATACGGATACACTGGCGGTAAATAAGTTTTGAAAGTATTTGCAAGCAACATAAACTCGCACTTCATCGATTGATATAGTCTTTTGTGAATAGCAGACATAACCCGCGATCCACGCTCCAATAATGCTACGGTTGTTCCTACCGCTGCTCCTTGATTACCATCACCAACTTGCATGTCTGCAATGCTCGCGAATCTTTGACCTGATTGTACAACTAAATCTAATAACTGTAACAATGCAGGGTTTGGTCCTTTGAACGGTAGTTGCATGAACGCGTCACGGAGATTGCCTCCTGGTGCATCAACATCGCGAAACTCTCCCGGCTGCAACGGTTGAGCTTCGTCACGTACTCTGATTCCTCGCATCTTAAATCCGGACGGTAGATTAGCGAGTGTGCCTGCATCTAGTAATTGTCTTAGTGCCGCTGTTGCAGTTCTAGACAAACCACCGATCATGTGAATCAGACCAAAGCCATAGAAACCTAAACCTGGTAAAAACTTGAAGTGTACAAAGTAATCTCTTTTCTTACGAGAAGGATCGTTTGCTTCATAGTTTCTTCTAATTGATAAAACTTGTCCTGAGTCTTTATCAAACGTAACAATGTATGGAAGTTTCAAACCTGTTGGTTCTCCATCAGGTCCCATGTCTTCAAAGCCTGGTAAATCTAATTCACAGTGCGCTTCTAAAATAGTAAATACTTCATCGCCATTTGGTGATGATCCTATGATGTCGTCCTTTTTGTCAGTCACTTCATCTGCAGATGCAGTGTTTGGTTCTAAGTCTACGTCTTTGTAAAAACCTGATAGCTGTTGTTTGATGACATCATTACCTGTCATGTTTATAGAGTGAATAATATTTTCTGCGTCCTCAAGTGATGTTGCAGAGTATGGTATGTATAAATCTTCAGCAGGCACAAACTTAGATACACAACGTTGCATAACACCGTCGTAGTAAACTTTTTTGAAAGTAGAACCTGACAAAGGTAAATTAAATAACATCTGATCAAACTCTGGCTCGTACTCTTTCATGTTGACCATCAACTGATAGTTCATAAATTCTTTTACACGCTGAGCTTGTGATTCAGTTTGTTGTGTTATCTTTCCAATGATCTGTGTTCTAACTGGTCCTGATGCTGGTAATAATTCTTTGTAAGCTAAAGCCTGAAACTGTGTAACAGCTTCAGCTAAAACTGGATGTGTTGCGCCTGATGCGCCTTGAAAAGGTTCTGCTCTGTTTTCATATTTAAAACCAAGTAAGTCCAAGCCTTTTGTATAAGTGTCTTCCCATTCTTTTCTAGATGCTTTGTAACTTTCGTAGTTATCTAAAAGTTCGTTGCTGACTTCATGCAAAACATCGTCTTCTAAAAAATCTGCAAGATTGCTTTCGTGTTGTTCACTTCCTGGTCCTGCTACTGCGGATGGATCAAAATTAATTTCTGCGCCGCCATCTTCTGTAGGTGTAACCTCAACAGGTTGTCTTGGTTCTTGAGCTAAGTTTTTTTGTAGCTCAGCTAACTGTTCTTGTGGTCCAGGGTTTCTCTTTGTAGTTCTAGTCGGTTGAAATACATTTTTGTCTATAACCATTATACTGCCTTCCTTTTAAATAAAGTTCCAACTCCGCCCCCATTTGCAAAACCAAATCTACTCTGATAACCTTCTGCTATCAACATATCAATAACCTCTTCTGGAACGTCTTGAGGTCTTACACCTGAGTTGTATGCAAAATCTGCACGAACTGTTTCTCTTAATACAACTTGATCCATTTGTCTTGCAGTTAATTTATCATATCGAGGATCAGTTTGAATCATGTCTCTAATCTCATCGATGGTTGGTTGATTCGGTGCAGTGCCTTTTCTCATAGGCACATCAGGATTTGTTGGATCAGGTATTTCTTTTACTCTTTCCAAATCTGTTTTTGGATCCCTAATAACGTTTTCTATTTGTTTTTTGTCAGCAACTTTATCTGGACTAGCCATACCAAGTTTTTTCAAAATAGCCATAAGTCCAGCTGAGCCAGCTTTACTCATCTTAACTCTACCGCCGTCGTTATAGTTGTTAGCAAACATCTGTCTGCCTTGGTTTGCTGAGAATCTATTGAAGTCCATTCCTAAAGCTTGTTGTCTTTGTTTGAAAAAGTCCAAGAAGTTGCCACCTAAGCCTGGTAGTGCTGGTAGCTCTTCAGGAGCTTCAGGAACTTTAGCTACATCTTTCATTGGTTCTGAAGGATCTGCTATAGGTAAGCCCATATCATCTGGTTGTATTTCATTTGCGCCACCACCTATTTTATCTTCTATGTTTGTCAACTTATCATCAATAGAGTCAAATCTTTTAGCAAAAGCACTTTGTTGTAAACCTTCTGCAGGTGGTAATTTTTTTGGGGGGCCAAGGTTATCACCGGTGACAATGGGACCAAAGTGCCTGGGACCAAAGTGTTGAAATCCACCTCTTGGTATAAAAGGAGGTCTTTGTCCTATATTATCTGGTAATACCTGCGTTATAGAATCCATGTTCGCTATAGAAGGACCAAGATTAGTATTTACTGGTCCACTTAAAGGAATCCGAGGCATCATGTTATTTGCTTCTAAACCGTAACCACCAAATAGCGCAGCTTGCAAGTCTACCGGATTATTTTGCATATTGTTGGGATTTAAACTTCCAGGACCTTGATGCATAGGAGTCGGAGGCATCTTTGATACAAAACTCATATCACCCTCAGGTCTTAAGGCAGGTCTTGCTACCATATCTACCATAAAGTTTCTTGGATCAGGAACTTGTTGCATTGCCGATTTTTGCAACTCTAGCAGATTAGAAACTGCTGGAGCATCTTCAGCTACAGTTGTTAAAATACCGCCTTGGTTTTTACTAACTCTTCCACCCTTTGCATTTGGTTTTCTACCTTTAGTACTAAAGTCAAGTAGTTTTTGAATATCACCTGTTTCTTCACGCATGTCATATGCTTCTCTAATAATATCTTGCATGAAGTCTGCTTTGTCTGCTTTTCCATAGTTCATGTTCAAGTCTATGATACTCTCTATTGCTTGATCATCGTCTATGCTAATTCTTTTTGGTGAGCCTGGTTCATAGGCTTCGTTGTAGTATTTTACAATTCCTCTTTTAATATCGTTTGGTGTTAGCTCTGTACCAGAAGCAGCCTCGTCCATAAACTTTTGAAAGTTAGATGCTTGCTTGATAACTTTTGATTCAGGTGTAACAACCTCCAAACTTTTAGCTTCAGGGCCAGCAGACTTAAGTGTACCTATCAAAGATTTTTCACCCATGAATAAGTTTTCATCAAAAGCATCTTGCGCGCTTCTAAATCCTAAACCACGTGCTCCACCGTTCTGCATTAGTGTTGGAAACTTTTCTACCAGTGTTCTAGAACCAATGGTGTTAGCTTGCCATTTTCTTACAGCCTCAATAAACTCTGTAATATTTTCTTCAGGTGCAATGTTTTTGAAAGCGTTTTCTAATTGTGAAATGTATTTGTCTCTAGCTTCACCACGTTTCAAATAGTCTGAGCTATTGTATTTCATGAAATCAGTTCTTTCTATAAATCTTGAAAGAGCGTCAGTTCTTAAAGAGCTTAAACCCTCTCCAGATAAATTGAAAGAAGGTCTTTTTTTCGTTAAATTTTCTTGATTTATTTTCAGCATTTTTAATGCCTCGTCGTACATACCGTAATCACTCATCTCATTAGCTTGTGCAATACCTTGACCAAACAAATAATCCATTTGAGCTTTGGCTTCATCACCTGTTGGTCCAAACTGAGCCAGCTTGGGTTTAATTTTAGAAGTGCCTTTTATTAAGGTACCTAGTTCTCCAAAGTCTGCACTTTCTGGATTAAAGTACTGTCCTCGGTCTTTAACGAAAGAACCAAGTCCTCCTAGAATTCTTTTCAGTAATTCTTTTTTCATTAATAGTACGTCCTCTGTTGCTCAGGTAAAGCTTCATCTTCGTGATCGTCTGGGTGATCTATGAAGCCACCTTGTCTAAATCTCATTACGGCTTGAGTCATACTATCCACTAGGTCATCATGTTCCCCTAACGGAAATGCAGCGCACTCCTCAATAACCTCTTCAGCAAACTTTGTGTCTGGTGCCCAGATTTGTCCCGCTTCAAACAGCGGCGCCACAGCATTCACTCTTGTATGTTTATCATTTCCACGACTAGGTGTAAAGTTAATAACAGGTATACCCATTTTACGCATTTCATACGTCAAAGGTAGTCCTGAAGCTTTTGCTTCCACGATCACCGTTTCGGGCTTCCAGTAATCATACTGCTCTTTTGCAACTCTACGCAGTTCTGGAAACTCATACCTATCCTTTACAGAATCAAGAAGTATAAGCCCCGGTCCGCTGTCCTCGCCTTGGTTGAACACGCCCCATGTAGTAATAGCAGAGTAATCCGCTGTTTCTTTCTTCATGAACGCCGTATCGTATGATTGTATAACGTGTTGCAGTGGCGGTGGATCGTCTTTGTCCCACGTCTGCCACCACTCTCTTTTGATAATTGATCCCTCTTCTGCAGTTGGATTTTGTTGGTATTGTGCATTCCATTTTTGTATACTCACGGATGCTTTTACCGCTTCCAACTCTTCGAGCTTCCAATAACCAGGCCAAACCGGTTTCCCGCTCGGAAGTATGGCTGGGAATTCTATCACTTCCCATTGATCTGCTTTTGGTTCTTTTTGTGCTCTTTGCAGTTTTCCAGTTAGGTCAGCAACATTCCAACGAGTCATCACAACAATTATCCTGCCT